>Ga0182739_1000103_pt1 | contig 165770 bp, 157 predicted proteins | sample eDN5th30CBELigBY_FD_128873 | JGI IMG/M metagenome (GOLD analysis project Ga0182739, IMG submission 128873) | Enriched backyard soil microbial communities from Emeryville, California, USA - eDNA 5th pass 30_C BE-Lig BY (version 2) (version 2) | ecosystem: Environmental > Terrestrial > Soil >...
AGCATTTCCAAGGAATATTTTAACATATCCTTACTTCTTTGGGTTAGGTTTATTTGAGTATGCTCTTTTAGAGCAACTCAATCTATTTCCCATCCTACTATTGACTTTGATTAGCTGGTTTATATGACTCGGAAGCTTCAATGAATCGTCGTTTTCAATAGTTTTCCTAGTTCTGGTCCTAGCTCTTTCAATTTTTCTTTGATAAATGGCTGTGTTTTTTCAGGTACTTCCGCAAGATTATAAAATTTTGCTTCTAATACCTCTTGACCATCAGGTTTAATATCACCCATAAAATCCGTACATATATAACAAATAATTACACTGTAATATTCATGACCATTCCTTAATTTTGTATAGAGTTCTTTCCCAGAAAATACACCAAATAAATGCAGCTTCCCTACATCAATATCCACTTCTTCTTTCACTTCTCGCCTAGCAGATACTTCAACAGATTCTCCTAGTTCCATTAATCCTCCAGGAATCCCCCAAAATCCATCCGAGTATTTAACTAGTAATATTTCTCCCATCTTATTAATAATCACTACACTTGGACGTACTAAGATCAATGGATAATTTCCAATCAGACTTCGTACCTCTACAATATATCCCACGATAAATCCCCCTCTTATTGTTATTTATTGTATTTCCCCCGATGTTATATAACGTTCTAGTATAAGCGAACTCGATAGACCTAAGCGCAAATGAGCGAAGATTTATACGTAAAACAACATACTCGCAGCTTGGAACTTCTCTATAAACCATATCTTCTGGTACATCCGTTAATGAATCAACTTCCACTCCGATGAAATATTCGAATTTATATGTTTATCTTATAAAGTATAAGTATTTGTTTCATCCTCCATTGAGTTATGCAATATAACATATATTAATATTGATATAGGTAACGTGACTAAAAAAATTAGTCTTATACTTAATGCTGAGATACCCAAGAAATCAGCAATACCACCACATACCCCAAAAATAGATTTATGTTTTGAAGACTTTTTCAGTTTTTTCATCAAGCACTTCCCGCTTTCCGTCAGGTTCTTTAAGATACCGTTTGGCGTTCACGAACACTTACTTAAGCGCATATGTCCGGGTCCAACGGACTTAGTCAGTGTAGGTTTGAGCCTAATTCTACTTCTCTGCTTTCCTCTTCTAGCGACCGAGACGTAGCCGATACTTGAACATGGTGTTATCCGATGCCTCTGACCTCCTTGTACTAACCTTCACTAATCAATATTCTTATTGTGATTAATTTCCTTCCATAAAAGATCCAAACGATTAATTATTCTCTCTTGATTTTCAATTTGCTTTTTATGTTTAATCTCTAAGCTAATTAGTGTAACAAGAATAAGAAACAAGAGTATTATAATAATTATCATGATTTCTCCATCTTCTTCTATTTTTTTATGCGGAACCTTATATAGTAACTAGACGAACCTTTTTATTCAATTGCTAACTGCGAGCTCATATAAACTCGTTGCTCACTCCATACAGAAATTTCAAGCTAATACACGTTTAACTTACTTAATGAAGAAGATAGGCATCTTTTTCTATGTTCTATATAGAGTAGCGTATGGCTGCTTTATGTCTCTTCACTAACCCGGGGCCTTATTAATTCAAACTCCCCTTCAATTCATCTTCATAATAAATCCTGTTTTATCGCCCTTTTTAAATCCGCAATTTTCATAAAAACTATGTGTTCCTTCCATTCTAGAACTAGTCATCAACATGACCTTATAGCAATTATGCTCTTTAGCGATTTCAACTGCTCTCTGCAGGACTAATCTACCGTACCCTTGTTTTCTAAAATCAGCATGGGTTACAACATTCTCAATTAACCCATATGGTCTAGCTCCTCGCGTAAGATTTCTTATTATTACTAAAACACATGACGCAACGATTCGGCCATTATTTTCAGCAACAATGATTTTCATAAACGGGTCACTCATTATATCATTCCAATGATTGTGAAGCTCATTAATATTCAATTCTGGATCTTCTGGATTTAGATGCTTATATAATTGTATCAATTGCTCTAATTCATCATGTTTTATCCTTCGAACAGTAAGATTTCCCATCTAATCAACCTCGCTATCATGGTACAATCAAATTTGTATTTCCATATCTACTAATTGGCCTTCTTTGATGTACCGTATCAAATTCCTTACTTCTTTCTCAGCACGGTTTCTTATTGGAGGAATGTTCCACCAATTTTCTGGCATTACCATATCAGAAGAAACTAAAATGTGTTCAATCCAATTCGGCATGTACGTTTGTAATGAAAGTAAGCATCTTCTTGTGTGTCCAGGAGTAGTCACTGAGATTAATCTACGTATATTATGCAACCCAATCTTTCTATCTAATACAAGTAACGATGCTAGAACATTCTCTTTCGTATGGTTCGACAACGTTTCTATCAATATCGCTTCCTCTGGAACGCCATGGTCTAAAGCAAGGTTTTTCATTTTTATTGCTTCGCTTTCATCTCTTTCCCCCCACTTATTTCCTCCCGAAAATAAAAGATATGGAGCTCTACCTTCTTTATATAGTTTGATTGCTTTTTCTGCTCTATCTAGCTCACGATAACCAAACACCATAATACAGTCTCCATATATTTCTGATTCTAGTGGTTCTCCTGGATACAAAAGAGTTACGAATTGTTCTGGTGTTAACATATCTGGATCGATATTTGAAATAAGCATTCTAATGTCTCCTTCACTTTTCATGGTCAACACTCCAACTCTAAACTGTAAGGGACTAGAAATATGAATGAATCCATATCCGATAAGTAATTGTCACACATATCGTAATCCCTAAAATTACTCGACCTGTTATAATATACCGGGTATGTTTTATTAGATAATACACAACGCTCGATGAAAGCAAAACGACTATCCCGTTGACCATTATCGTTAGCGGACTTGTAATAATTCTAACTAATCCACTGATAGGATATATGAAATATAGTAATATTTCCGTCAGTACAAGAGGGATAATCAGTAACATAAAGTAATAGAAATGACTTTTATTTTTCTTTTCCTGCACCGAACCACCTACTTTATCTAATTGCACTGACTTTCTAGCTACGCCGATCCATTAATCATCAGATCTTTGTACTTCTGCTTTCGGACTTCATATTCAATCGAAAAGAAGCTAGGTCCTCCATCTAGGACAGCTATTAAATCTTCTTTCCAATTCATGCGTGAATCGTCATCATTAATCAGTATTAAATTACAATAAATCACCTTTCTTCCTTTCACTTTTATTCCATAATATTGTCTTTTGTAGTCGTTAAAGTTATCTATAATAAATTGCAGCTCGTCTTCTTCATAATTCATTTCAGTATTATCATAATTAGCAAGATACTCCATAAATCCACTTTCAAATTCATGAATTAATTCTACGCTAGGTGTCCAATCGCTAAAATAAGGATCGGAAAGAATGACGCCTTCATAATTTTCAGTATGTACTAAGGTCGATCCCCTCTTCATTTTTTCAAAAAAATAATTGGCAGCGTACGTTACAGCTGATAGCGATATCACAATAAGAAGAATTACATACAATCGCTTCATATGCTAACCGCCCCCAAATTATTGTTTTCAATCCTCAAAACTATGCTCTCCATCCTGCCTCTTTAACAATCCTTTTGATCTGCTGGATTAGGACATCTTGCTCCTTACTCTTTTTTGTAATTGTATTATCTGGAGTAACAGCCCACTTGAATATTTGTTCGATGCTTCCGTAATTCCGTTTAAAGCCTTTAGACAGCTTTAATATATTTTCTTTCGTTGGAGCGAACGACAACACAATTCTTAACTCTTCGTCGGTCCAAGGTTTCCCTTTATTCTCTACGCTGAATTGTTGTTTCTTTTCAAATTCGTTAATAAGTAACTTGGTCTTTTGAATCACTTCGTCCGTCGTATGTTCTTCAATTCCTTCCGTTAATAGCTCAAACAATCGGTCTTTAAATTCTTTCTTTTTCATCGAGATCTCCTCCATATTCGAAATTAAAAGCATTAAAAGCTTCTCTTCACGGTAAATTGCAATGGTGTTCCTAACTATTGTATTATTTTACTGTCTTCAGCAAGCTGTTCAGGCTCAACTTCTGTGCGCTCACTAGATTCTATTGCTTCCCCGCTGCCTGTATTCAAATAATTCTCACTAAAGATCCATGCTTCTCTATAAAATCTACCTTTTCCGGTTAAATTCTCTTCTGCATTAGTTATTAGCCCATCTAGCGTACGAAACCATGCTGTAAACAACTCGTCATCTTTTTTATATAGAATTTCATAAACTGCATTATATTGTTCAACTTCGTCTTGAAAGGGAGTATCATTGCCTTGCATTTTATGAATCGAGATGATTTCTCCACCTCTAGCATCTATCATTTCTTTAATTTTCTCTTCGCGTGTATTTTTCATATCGATGGTCAATGGAATGGATAGTAGAAAAATAAATAGCAGAGTACAAACGCAAACTGCTATTGCCTTCTTTTTATCTTTGTTATAGTAAATGGCTAGAATAATTCCTGAAATTAAAGCTAGTAAAATTAAATACACACATATAGCCTTTAGCATCGCTTTTGTTTCACCTTTTCATTCTAATCTAGTTTGTATATCGTGATCTTTGGTCATCTCGCGAATACTGTTTTTAACGCTTCTTTCTCTTCCTTCTTTATATAATAGATATGATGCGACAATTGATTATGTTTTCTTATATCCAAGATAGTATCAATAATGTAGATTTTCTTTATATCTTGGAAAGGGTAAAATCTTATCTGCAATCTTGATCGAATCCTCAAGCAATTCCATTACTTTATCTTGGTTTCTATTTTTTATAAACCAAATTAGTTTGTACAAATAATAAGCAGCATAGATAACTAATGCGATTATGCCTGCTGTACGATACGCTGAATCTAGCGTATTAACTAGAATGAGTAAACTAACTAGTAGACTTAGCATTGCGATTAATGGTGGATTTTGTTCTCGAACCATAAATTTATTATTGCTCATAACTTTCTCTCCTCCATCTAATTAACCGGATAAGAGCCTTGAATTTTGCAAAAAAGCCCACCTATTAAAATTTTTTATGTTAGGTCGGCTTCAATGCTGCGTATCTGATTGTATGTAGATTCCTCGGTTGTATGAACTTTTAAGATAACGGAGTAAGCTTCACTTTCTTCACCTTCAAATGATCAAACTGGATATGTACGATGTCCTTCGCTACACATTCAGCTATCACTTTATTAAAGATTCTCGCAATCAGGATGCTGTCTCCCAATGCATCATGTCTTTGAATGTCTGTGTCGTCGATATTATAGTAATGAATTAAGAAGTTCGTTGAAATAATATTAGAGTATTCTGGGTGTAAGTATGTAAACAATGCTTTCGTGTCAATAATAAGGGGAGGTTCTATTAGCTTATTAATTCTTTTACATTCTGTAAGTAACAGCGGCAGATCATATTCATATCCTGCTTGTGTTACAAGAACACAGCCTTGTGTAAATGCTAGAAATTCACCTAAAAGTAGGAGCAGCTTCGACATCTTTGTTTAAAATTCCCGTAAGCCTCTCAATTTGTGCTGGTATCGGTTTTAGTGGCCGAACTAAAGTTTTATATGTGGCAATGATTGAACCATCACTTCCAAGAATGACCGCTCCAATTTGTGTAGTATAATCATTCAATTGATCTGGTCCAGTAGCCTCCAAATCAAATACACAAAACTTTCTGCTCGTTATATTCTTAAGAGTAAAATCTTTAATGACATATTCACTGTCAGATAAATGCACTATCTTCATTGTTGTCCCGCTTCCTTTGGAAACATAATTTCAATCTTCATCTTTGAATAAGAAACCTGCAATCACCAATATCAATCCAATTAATCCAATAAAGAACTCATTGCCGTACAGCTTTATTCCTGGTTCTGCTTGAATATATAAACTTACTAACATTATTGCTAATCCGAGTAGCATTATTTTTATTGATTTTATTTTCATGTAACAAAAGTGTCCTTCCTTATACAATATGTTTAACTTTGGTCTTCGCCCTTAATTTCTTTAATAAGTCCTGTATTCTTCGTTAATGTTAATGTTAGTTCTTGATTGATTTGGTACTTATTCACCTCGGTGTTGATCACTCTAATTCTACGTTTACTTCCATTGGGCTTTAGTACCTTGATAATTTCATTATTTATTTCAACAACAGTTACCTTCATAAATTTAATTTGATTGCTGAACAGATCAGCTGCAACGATAATCGTGTAAAGGAGAAATCCGAATGTCCCTATTGCAAACAAGACAATAAAAAAAATACGTTCATAATAAACGTTTATCAGTAGTTGGACTGCCGACATTGCTGCGAAAATAAATGATGAAAAACATACCCATAAAATTGATTGTTTATATGTTTTCATTTGTCTCCTTATAGTTTTTTTAATATTGTCTTATCCCGTAACACTGTACTTTCAATAAATTCTTGCTTAATCTCTTCTTTCAACACTCTTTTAAGTCTATTCCTACCAATTTCATCTAATCTTTGTTGCACACGTTTTACGTGCTCTTCATCACTCTTTATGTTTGTTTCTATCTCCTCATACTGCTGAAAGCTATCATATTCCCATAGTGCAAATACTTCTGTTCGCTCTTCATCTTTATTCATCATCCATTTGCCGATCAAGCGAGCTCCGTATTTGAGTTGCGAGGGAAGTAAGATGTCATTAAACAATACATTAAATTCTTCAACGAACGAAGGATCAACAATATATGTTTTTCTTCGATAAATCATCAATTGCCACCTTAAATCGTTGAGATGATTTCTGAATCCTTAACCTGCAAAATGTATTCTGAATAGACTCGCTCTCGTCCACCTTGACTTTCATACCATGCATTTACCTTCTTTGCTTGTTCAGGAGAGCGGACATTTCTTTCAATTTCTTCATATTTTTCTTTGCTTTCATATTTCCATATCGCAAAGATCTCTGTTGTTGTCTCCGAATGCGGAGCCATCCATCTACCTACTAATTTAGCTCCATGCTTCAATTGGTTCGGCAAATTGTTTTCAATAAAATGCTTATTAAACACTTCGACAAATTCATTGACTACAACATAATATTTTCTTCTATAGAACATAGCCTCTCTCCTAAATTGTTATGAATTATTTTCTAACTGGAACGTTTTTGGAATTTAAGCGAAAATCGTGATGTGGAGTGAGTCGTAGTTACAAAATTGTGGGTTAATTACTCGAAGTTATTGGCTTACCTTCTGCGTTATTGATAATTTCTAACATTCTCATCCTGTCGTTCTCTGTAAATTCATAATATCCTCTTACTGAATGTTCAGCAAAGATATTTCCTCCATCAATTACCCATAGGGAGAACGTAATGATCTCTTCATTTAATAGCCGTATTTCGACTGCATAGTCTGATGGGCGAATATCTAGTTGCGCTTGGTTGTATTCCGAGTTATTAATGACATTAATAAAATCTACTTTGTCTTGTGAATTAACAATGGTATACGATTCTTCTTCATTTCGAATTTCAATTTTTTTAACGTCATTAACCTTTATACTGAGTGCATTTTTAGACTTTTCGGTAGAACTGTTTTGGCAACCTAAAATAACGATAAGCATTAAAAGAATTGCGTAAACCTTTTTCATATGCTACCTCATTTCTTAGAAGCTTAACCATTATATATTCCGAGTGCCTCTATCTATTGTTTTAACTATTGACGTTTCTAAGCAAAAAAGGTTGCTATATATTGGATATGTTTTCATCAATTAATTTCTGTCACTGCTTTAGTTCGTCTATAGTACTTTATTTCAATTTCTTGTTGTAATTGAAACTCACTTATTTTCTCTTTAAATTCTTCATTAGCCCTAAATTTCTTCACTTTCTCATTTCCTATTGAAATACCAACTGTATAGACATTCTTTTCAACTAAGTTCCCTTTTATCGTAACAACATCCTGTTTGACCAAATCAAGACCAATTACAGTTATTAATACTAAAAATAGTAGTAGTGTTATGCAGTGGGACAGCGTTATCCAGAGAGGGTATGGTAAAAGCATATTTGTAAATAAGCCAATTAACTGAATAAATGCAAACGTTGCACAGACAAATAACAGCGCCTTTAGTTTCTTCTCGGTCATTTTTGATTTCATGTTAATCCCCCTTTCTGTCGATATAATCTATGATTTCGCTTAAGTTGTTTGAACTTAGCAATACTTTTCCCGATTTCATTTTCATAAGTATATATTTATCATTCGTCTGATACGTTGAATTTTGATTTCCCCAAATTCCGTATGCTATTGAATTAACTTTAACTTGTTGTATTGAAACATTTGAGAAGCTTTGAGGACCGTTAACAAAAAGCAATAATTTTTTATTGTCACTATAACTTTCATAGTTGGTGACACCTATAAAAAAGATAAAAAATAGAAGCGCAGTTATTACGAAGATATATTTATATGTTTTAGTTGTCTTCTCTTTCATCCACTACCTCCTCATTCAAGCATTTCTTATTCGTTATTTCTTTCTCATCAATAAATAAATGAAAAGAATGATACCTACTACACCAACAAGCATATTTATCGTAAATAGCGTCCAAATCAATTTAATTTGCGGTTCAGATAATCCATCACCAATAGGACCGACTTTCGGTTTGAAGAAACTATTCAATTTCCAAATTCCATAAAAAATTATAAACACTGACGCTATTAACCCGAAGACATATCGTTGTTTAATCGTTCTCACCTTCTTTGTTAAACCTTCTCAACCTATGGCTGTAAAGTTCTTCCTCATTCCTTACGCACCTCTTTTTAATAAAACCTCTACGATTTCTCCTAATTCTTCAGCTATTTCATCATCCGTTGGATAATCTCTTATTCTCTCTAGGTCAGATCTCAATTCGGTTACGATGTAATTGGGTAACTCGTTTAATAAGCTGCTCAGTATCCAATACTTCCATACCCCATCATCCGTTTGAAGGATTCTTTGAATATGTGGTACAAGCTCAATTTCAAAATTGACTATTATTTTCTGTAATTCACTCGCAATCGGCCAATTCATATCCTGTAACCATTCAAGTAATTCTGGCAAAATTGGTCTTAGGTCCTCTAAAGCATATGTCTTTAACTTTTCAACACTTTCAAAATCATGTTTATTTTTGGGTATGAGCTCTTCAACATTCATAGTAACCTCCTGTTACTCCTCCCTTTAATTTTCCTAATATTATCTCTCCGTCATGATAATTCTCTATAACTATCCCATCATCAAAATTAACAATCCACGTATCAAATGCGACTGCAATTATATCTTGGAAATGCTTAACAATATCTTCAGTAGCTGCTTCAATCACAGGTAGGCGAGCTCATCTCAAATAATCTTCTTTTAATATCGCCATTTTAATCACATCTCGATATTGACCATTTCTGAATAGTTTCTGACGCATTCTTCCTTCTTTTTTAAATCCACATTTGAGATAACATTTATATGCTCTAACGTTATAATCGTATACATCCAGCTCTATTCTATTTAGATTTAATTCCTCGAAAGCAAACTTCTGCAGCAGAGAAATCGCTTCACTTCCATACCCTTTGCTTAATTTATCTTTAGTACCGATAACGATTGCCATTGATGCGCATCTGTTTTTCCAGTCAATGTTAAGCAAATCGATTTGTCCGATATAATCTAAGGAACTATTGTCGGCTATAACAAAGCTTTTAATATTCGATTTCCCTTCCATAATCATAGTTAAGAAAGACTCTGTTTCATTCACAGAATGAGGATATAGAAAAAGATCAGATAAATTGTTGGTAATTTCAGGATCGTTAACCCACTGCCTCATCTTGTCTAAATCTGAAGCTCGATACTCTCTCAGAACAATTCTGTCACCTATTAAATGCGCCATGGACCTACACTCCTTTATTTGTATCGTGTCACAACTCATGACACACTTATATCTCTCTACCCCAGGATATTTTTCTCCTAGACTACTTGCTTGAAATCCGATGCTTTTATAGAAATTCACTGCTTCCTTGTCCGTTTCTACTTCCATTCTTTCGATACGATGGTTTTCTATAAATTCATAGATCAGTTTCTTACCAAGTCCTTGTTTCCTCATGCCTGCCTTGATCGAGATATGCTTTAACTCTACCTCGCATTCTGACAGCCATATGATTCCGATTAATCCGACTAAATGATGATTATGGACATATCCTAGCAATGCTCTATCTGGATCACTCCTATATCGTGCATATTCTTTTGTAACTCTTTCTACATCAGGGTACATACAGTCAGATAATCGTGCTATTATTTCATCTGGTTCTTGATAATTTTTTAAGTTAATCATTAACATCACTTCTTTATCTGATTTTGAAATGCTAGGTGAATAAAGTTGGGAGACAAATCTGTGAAGCTTGCGTTAGCGCGATGATGAGGCGTTCTTTGACGAGAGTTCTTTGACGAGAGTTCTTTGATGAGAGTTCTTTGATGAGATTTCATTCTTCTTAAACCACTTAAGCATCACGACCACCCTGTCTTATTACTTTTTAATATCTTACTTTCCATTGCATCACTACCATGATACGTTTCTACACCAACATACTTAGCTCTAATAACTTGATAATTCAATAAGGTTGCCGTCAGGATCTCTAATGTAAATGGAAGTTATTGGCCCTAATGCTCCTGTTCTTGTAACTGGCCCTTCTACTATGTCGATTCCCTTTTTACTTAAATGCTCCTGGACTTCTTCAATTGTTGCTTGTACTACAAAGCATAGATCTTCTGAACCAGGCACTGGTTGCAAAGCTTTGGGCTCGAACTCACTACCATATTGATGTAGATTTATTTTCTGTTGACCAAAGGAAATGGCTTTTCGATTAGTACCGAATGTTACTACATTCATACCTAACACATCCGTATAAAACGCTATCGTTCTTTCCAAGTCTCTAACAGTCATTACGATATGGTCAATGCTCTTTATCATTGGATTGCCCTCCTACAGTGATTATATTTCCTTTATTGTATCTTATTTCCTTTTTCACTTAAATACCAATTACTCATATGATTTTTACCATATATCTCATAAGCAAGCAGGAATTAGCTCAAAAAATGTCGAATGCAGTTTACGTTACTCCTCGTAATTATCACCTAATCTGGATAACGGAGGCTGCGCCAATTGGAGAACAAATTTGATAGCTATGTTGAGGAGCTTAAAAGCTCTAAGGAATGGCTAGACTTAGATTCACTAAGAAAGAAAACACTTAAGCTTTACGTATTTTCCTGGTTTCTCGGCGTCGTTTTATTTATTCTCGCTTTTGTTATTCTCATCTTTTCCTTTGATCTTATCAGTTTTTTAGGCTGTCTCGTCGTGTCGGTGGCCATCCCACTTATGCTTGTGCGAAAGTACTTAAAGGAATTCAGCGCTAAATATAAAGGAATTGTCGTACCAAAGCTCATTTCCGATGTCATAACTGAGTTTGATTCCAATGCTGATGCTGATTCAAATCAGAAAAAGAATAAGTGTCAGTATTATCCGACCGAGAAAATTAACTTTAATCTACTGGCTAGCTTTCCGCTTTTCGAGAAATATCCACATAAAAAAACGATTTACGATGGTGAGGATTTGTTTAAGGGGACTATTGGAGAGACACATTTTCAATTTTCTGATCTTGTCATTAAGCGCAATCGCGATCTTATTGTAGTCGACCAAGATTTTGACTTTACTATTTTCCGCGGACTTGTCTTTATTGCAGACTTCCATAAGGATTTCGACGGAACGACAACCATTCGCACTCGTAAAGGCAAGCAGTATAGTCTATTAAAGGCGCTAGGCTCACGAATAACAACGATTAGCCTTCAATTTGATCAAATGTTCACGGTTCATACGACGGATGAAATTACTGCGAGATATTTATTGCCTGCAAATATGCTGGAGCGGATCATGGCATTACGCAGTATTTTTCCGAATAAAGGAATAGCGATTTGCCTACATAAAGGAAAGCTGATTATATCGATACATAAGCATGACTTTTTCGAAATTGGTAAGGCTAGCATGCCGCGAAGCCGCAACATTGTGCAAACCTATACGGAAATCAGTGCAATACTCGAGATGATCGATGTGCTGAACCTAAATCTACGCATTTGGAATAAAAAATAGACTAGCCTATTACAACAACTGCCGCCTAGCATCCTCTGCTAAAGCGGCAGTTTTCATTGAGTTCAATCAACATAAAATTCTTTCGCAGCTAGTTCTACCCCATTAATAACGATCGCAATGGCATGCACACCAGGGTAATGCTTGCGTGTCGTCAAATCTTTAAAGTGATGAACACGAACGTATCGTTTATCTCTCTGCTCGATGTCATGATCGGCGATTTTAAATAGTTTTCTCGAAGTTTTCCCGTTGGCCTTTACAAAGTCAATCCCGTATTCTACACGGAGTCGTTGCCCCTCCCCTAGATTATTGCTAATCGTAAAGGCAAAATGCAAGGATTGACCAATATTAATTCGTGATTCCTCAACAATAAAGTCGACAATCGTTACATCCGGCTCCAGCTGAAACCCAAACAGCGTAAGAATTTCCGCCTCTCCTTTACGCAGCAACCCTCGACAGCCATGTCGCACAATCCAATCTGTATGCTCATGCTGCCCATACCAGCTTCGAGCAAGCTGAATTACAAGCTGTGGATGGTCCTTGGCAATATCATTGATATGATTGGCCACACTTTTCCGTACATAAAGGTATTCATCCCTCTTTAGCTTCTCCAGTATAGGTAGCAACGGAGTGGGATCCGCTTTATATTGCTCTAAGGCCATCGCCCACGGCAAACGAGGACGGCAGCCTTCACTTGCTAATCTTCGCACATGATGATCACTATGCTCTGCCCATTGCAGCATAACGTTAATCATCTGCTCTCCGTACTTTAAGATAAATGGACGCACGGCAAACTCTGAGCTGGAGTACGGTGTAAAAGCTTCTAATGCAGCAATTGAGGCATCCCAGTCCTCTAGCCCAAAGGCTTCTACAAAATCAGGAAAGAACAAATATTCTACCCCTGTACACTGTGGTGCGATCCTCTCTAATATGCTTAACGCTTCACGATAGGATGGCTGCAATGTCTGTCTTAACACATTTGCAATATGACGCATTCTCGCCTTAAATGCTCTACTCTCCCATTCCTCATCATAGATAAGCCGCAAAAATGCTTCTCCATCAAACGCCGCATAGGCTCCCTTTACAATGTTAATAAACTCTTCAAAAAAGCGCTCATTATATCGACCTGCGATCGTATCTGCCATCTTATCGTCTCCATTTCATTCATCGATCTTCATTACGTAACGTTACCTCGTTGACCTCAACTAAACTATAACTCATAATAGTGTCAAGTATTGTCACTATTAATTAAAGGAGTATTCTCTAATGCATAAAGCGCAGCGATTAATTCATCTTATCATGAAGGTTAACGAACGAAAAAAATTCACATTGCAGGAAATGGCCGATGAATGTGGTGTTTCACGTCGTACGATGATGCGTGATTTAATGGAGCTAAGTGAGCTCGGTGTGCCACTTTATTCAGAGGTCGGTCCGAATGGAGGGTATCGCGTGCTGCGCGATAAGGTGCTCCCACCGATTAGCTTTACTGAGAGCGAAGCGCTTGCTTTATTTTTTGCAGGTCAATCGCTGCGCAATTATAAAGCCTTACCTTTTAACAATGAGGCTGAAGCTGCATTAGATAAATTTCTCCATTACTTATCTAGTGAGCTAAAGCAGAAAATATTTCATTTACGTCAGCGCCTTCTTTTCTCTGTTGCTCCGCATGAGCTTGAAACACCATGTCTTCAGTCACTGCTTGATGCTGCGCTAGAGCAGCAAGTGATCACCATTTTCTATGAAGCTTCCTCAAGCAGTGAACGAATGATCCAGCCACTCGGCATTTATACGATCAATGGACTATGGTATTGTCAGGCGTATTGCTTTCTTGCCAACGACTATCGCACATTTCGTATTGATCGTGTGAAGTCTGTATCCGTAAGCGACGACCAAAGCATGCGTATCGATCTCTCGCATCAGCATATTGAAGATTGGATTATGCATACTGAAGAAGAGGATACGTTGGAGCTAGAGGTTCATTTAACAGCAGAAGGCGTTCTCCGCTGTCAATCCGAGCTATGGCTCGCCAAATCCATTCAGCTTCAGGCTGATGGCTCAGGTATCATCATGACGACAATGAAACAATCTTGGGTAAGCTGGGCGGCTAAGCTATTTCTTGGATTCGGAACAGACGCCCATGTTATACGCCCTATAGAACTGCGTCAACATATTCAATCGCAATTAATCGGGCTGAATAAGCAATATTCGGTCTAATGCTCCGCCCACCAACGCTTAATGACAGGAGGCTTGTCGCCCAAGCTGACCGTTTCACCTATTTGTGGAGCGATTAAGGTGACGGATTCTCGGCTAGCCGCCTGCTGCGCCCGTTCGATTGGATCTGTCCACGCATGATAGGCTAATGTAAATGCAGCCCAATGAATAAGCATCACGACTTTACCTTGTACATCCTTGCTTGCTTGAATCGCTTCTTCTGGCGTCATATGTACACCCTGCCAGCGATGATCGTATTGTCCACCCTCCATCAGCACAAGATCGAAGGCGCCATATTTTCCTTGAATTTGCTTAAAATGCTGACCATATCCGCCATCGCCACTAGTATATAGCCTTGTTTTGCTCCCAAGCATAACCCAGCCGCCCCAAAGCGTCGAATTGCGATTGAACAGGCCTCTGCCAGAAAAATGTCGTGATGGCGTAAATGCAAGCTTCACCCCATCGAGCTCGTACTCATCCCACCAATTAAACTCTCTAATGCTCTCCCTAGCAAAGCCCCAGCGCTGCAAATGATTGCTCACCCCTAGCGGAACGCAGAACAATGCCGCTTTCTCCTTTAAGCGCAACATCGTATCATAATCCAGATGATCATAATGATCATGCGTAATTAACACGGCATCTAGCAGGGGTAATTTATCGATAATGTGCAATAAACTGCCTGTATATCGCTTACTTCCGACAAAGGAGACCGGAGACGCTCGGAAGCTTAATACAGGATCAACTAATATTTTTTTATTATTAATGCTTACAAGAAACGACGAGTGACCAAACCACGTCAAACTATCCTCTTCACTATAAATTTCATTCCAGTCTACTTCAGTTACAGTCAGCTGACCTTTAGGACTGCGATTCTGATTACTAGCTGTTAGCTCCTTAAGCATCGATAGAAACTCACCGGCGCTAAAACTCGTTTTGTTCGGCTCCCGATTAATAAATTTCCCATCTCTATAATGCTCTAGCTGTGTAAAGGACTGCTCCTGCTCTCGCGTAATCTTACCGCCAAATACAGGATGAACCGCAATAAATAAGACGACACTCACTATCAGTACAATGATTACTATGGCAACTACAAGCATAGACTACCTCCGCTTTTGAAGTGCGCTATAATTACACGCTATGTCTATTATACAGAAAGTATCGTTGCAGCTAAAGCAAAGCTGCTCCCTGCGTTCTGCATCTTGCATCTTGCACCTGCACCTGCACCTGCACCTGCACCTGCACCTGCACCTGCACCTGCACCTGCACTCCTATTTTACGGGCAGCACTAAAGTCAGCACAGTATTTTACTATGTACTAATCTATCAATCTGTAAAAAACTCTTCCCTGCGCTTGGAAAATCATTCATAATAAGCTCTAACCTATAGAAAGCGGTGGTGTATATGAGCAGTCCTTTTCACAATATCATTACTTCCGAAGCTGAAATTAGAGAGCTGATCGGCTATCCTAGCGACATCGTTCAGAAGAAAAGCATCCAGCAGCTCGACGAGCATTGTCGACAGTTTATCGCCAAGTCGCCCATATTATTTCTAGCAACCTCCGATGATCAAGAGTCTTGTGATGTATCTCCGCGCGGTGACGTGCCTGGCTCTGTGCTTGTGCTAGACGATAAGCATCTCGTTATTCCGGAACGGCCAGGTAATCGCAGAATCGATTCCTTACGTAATATTTTGTTGAATCCACAGGTAGGCATCATTTTCATCATTCCAGGTCTTGAGGAAACGCTGCGCGTGAACGGCAAAGCCGTTGTTATTCAAGACGATCACATTCTAGAGCAGCTAAAAGCGAAAAGTAACGACAAAAAGCCGCTACTCGCCATTGGAGTAGAGGTCGAGGAATGCTATATTCATTGTGCTAAAGCGTTCATACGCTCCAAGCTATGGAACTACGACAGCTGGTTACAGACCCATCAGCTGCCCTCCGTCCCTGCTATCATTAAGGCTCACGTCAACTCGCCGCAATATACGGAGGAGGTCGTTAAGAAAGGATTGCAGGAAAGCTATGAACAGCGACTGTACTAACGTTTCGCCAGCGCTTTAGTTATGTACATAAGCAAAAAGAGGGCGCATCGCATCGCCCTCTCCCCTTGCCTGCTATGTAAATGAAACAAGCCAAATGTCCCGTTTAAAATGCGTTTTAGCAACAATTCCTGAGTCCACTATCGTTGCTCCAAGCTGCAGTAGTTCTTCTTTAATCGGCTCGACAGAGACGATAACTGCCCTCTTGCATAGTTGCTTTAATGAGGCTAGCATCTGCTGACGCTCTTCAGCAGGCAGCACAGAGCAATGATTGTATGGCAAGTCAAGCACCGCAACATCATAATCCCCTGTTAGCCCGCGCATATCTGCTATCGCTATGTCGCACTGATAATGGAAGGCTTGCATATTTTCTCTCGCCCCAACGACTGCGAGCGGATTAAGATCATACCCTTTCGCATAGATCCCTTGGCTAGCCGCCTCTAACAGTACCGTACCAATTCCGCAGCATGGATCAATTAAAGATATCCCAGCTCCCAGATGAGGCACTGCGATATTAACGATTGCCCGAGCCACCCTTGTACCAAGCGCTGTTGAATAATGACGCGGCTTACGATCATGCTGCTGCCATAATGCCTCATGAACCTCATAGCTCCCAAGCAGCCAGCCTTCGTTCCACTCGATAATGCCTAGCTGCAGCTGTGGATGATGTAAATCCACCTGTCCGCCTATATGCATACCAAGCTCCCGCTCCATAGCTCTCCGCTTATTATATTCAAGCTTTCTCGGCTCGCCATTCACAACGGATTCAATGGCTATCAGCTTATACGTCTCGCTTAGCTCAAGCGCTGCTGCCTGCTGCAAGAGATCGGCATAATCATTTGCCTTTAGCCAAATCTGCAATCTGTATTTCATATAAGGACTGCGCTGCGGTGATAGCTCAAGCTCACTCTCCACTACAGCCGACGATTCATGCCAGCTTGGATCAATACCTAGCAGCTGCCTCATTTCCATACTGCAAAGTGAACGCTCCTGATCGCTACACACCAAACGATAAATATAGCCTAATGAAGCACTTTGCTCCTGCTGCTCTCGTCGCTCAAGCTGCCCCTGATATGCCAAGCTTTCCTGTTGCTCACCACGCACAGTGTTAGTTAATCTCCCTGCCATGGTTCGTTTTTAGAGGGTTTCGGCAGCTCGATATAGTTTGGCTCAATAGCCTGCTTCTCCTCAATTAAGAAGCTTTTGTTGCAGTTCGGACATTCCTTCGCATCGATAGGAATAGAGCTTTGGCAGTTTGGACACTGCTTATCATCTGTTAAATTAATCATGCGCAATTGATTTTGCTCGATTTCACTTTTGAGCATCGCAATCTGTTCTAGCTGCTCACTAAAAAAAGCAAGCTTCAGCTCCTGTCCAAGCTCAGCCGCTTGCGTTACCTTCTCACCAATTTCTTTGTATAGTCCGTTAATTTCATTTTGCTTTCCAACGTTAATTAGCTTCAGCTTGTTGACCTCTACTATTATTTTGGCTTTAGATCCCGCTTCACTAACACCGGACTTCAATTTATCTAAAAAGCTCATTTCGCTCACTCCTTACGCCCCTTTTTCCCGTCTCTTCAATTTTATCATAGTTCCCTTAAAGAGGAAGCGCAACTTTTTCTGGGCGTTTGAGTTCTGCTACTTCATTTACATGAACTGCTTTTCTAATGCCATGATAATATGCTCGTCCAAAAATGGCTTTACAATGTAGTCACTAACACCAGCTTGGATCATCTCCATAATGACCTTCCTATGGGCCAATGCTGAGCAAATAATGATTTGCGCCCTCGGATCAAGCTCTAGTAGCTTTCTCACAGTGACATAGCCACTCATTTCAGGCAATACAAGATCCATAATGACTAGATCAGGTTTATCGCGTTCATAATATAACAATGCTTCTCTACCATCAGCAGCTTGGGCAACCACCTCATATTTCTGTCGTAAAACGATACTTGCTAAGTGATTTCTCGTTGCTGATGAATGATCAACGATCATCACCTTTTTCATTCCATGCACATCCTCTTTCCTATCTGCCCTTAGCTTAGCAACACTTTCTTAACAAAACCTGAAATCTTAGTAAAAAATAATTTAATAAAATAAGTAAATTGGATAGCATTCCCATTGCATTAAGAACATACATTCGGTATATAATAAAAATAAGAACATACATTCGGTTTTGGGAGGTTTAGTGATGCCAGTAATAATGTTAGCGGATTGCCAATCATTTTATGCATCTGTTGAAAAGGCAGCACATCCAGAATATAAAAATAAGCCTGTTATTGTTGCTGGAGACCCTTCTCGACGCTCGGGTATTGTATTAGCAGCCTGTCCAATTGCCAAATCATACGGTATTACCAATGCAGAAACATTAGGCGAGGCTCTTGCCAAATGCCCTGATGCTGTCGTTATCCGTCCGCGTATGCAAACCTATATCGATGTATCACTTATGATAACGGAAATTTTTGAATCCTTTACTGATTTAGTTGAACCCTTTTCCATCGATGAACAATTTTTAGATGTGACGGGATCTCTTTCTTATTTTGGCTCGCCAGAGGAAATCGCAAATCAAATCCAAACTAAAGTTCTGTTATCTACCGGTGTTTGGGTACGCGTTGGCATTAGCTCTACAAAGGTACTCGCTAAAATGGCAACTGACATATGGGCTAAAAAAAGTAAGACGGGCGTTTTCACCTTAAATGAATCTCAGGTGGAGGATCGGTTATGGCCTCAGCCGGTAAGCAAAATGTTCGGTGTCGGCTCGCGAATGAACAAACATTTTCAACGGATAGGGATTACTACGATCGGAGATATTGCCCGTCTTCCCCTAATTGAATTTAAACGTAAACTGAGACTTATTATGGGTAGAAATAGTGACATTCAAGCTGAATTATTTTGGCAGACCGCACATGGGATCGATCCTAGCAGTGTTACGCCTGGAACGTACGACCAGCAGCAAGCGATTGGGCATCAAATGACCTTGCCACGTGACTATTCGAAACAGGAGGAAATCGATGTCATCCTGCTTGAATTGAGCGAAGAGGTTTGTCGCCGTTGCCGCAGTCAAGGATATATGGGGAAGGTTGTATCCGTAGGAGCATCTGGAATTTATTTCGATCGACCTAGCGGCTTTTCTAGGCAGCTAACGATTGACGATCCTACGAACATCACCAATGAAGTATTCGAGATAGCGCGCAAGCTATTTTATATTCATTGGGACCAACGCCCAGTGCGAAAGCTAGGAATATCGCTCTCCAAGCTCGTTAGTGACGACCAGTATCAGCTGACACTATTTGATAATCGAGAAAGAACTAGAAGGTTAGAGCGTGCTACCGATGGAATTAAACAACGATACGGAAGCACGGCTATTTTGCGTGCATCCTCCTTATTAGGAGCGGCACAAGCTCGGGAGCGAAGCACAAAAATTGGAGGGCATTATCTATGAGCAAAAAACTTCAAGGCAACGGACGCTGGGAATCTAGCAGAATGGTGCTTCCAGAACATCGCAAGCAATATTTAGAACGAAGAAACGGACAACAAGAGCCCAGCAAGCCAGAATTACCGAACCGAGAAGAGATTGAATTAATTAGAGATTTTATTCTATTGCCGATGATCTTAACCATCGTCGATAAAAACAGCAGAGAAATCGCTCTTTCTTCCTATTCATTAAAACCACTTTACATCAAAGCCTCTCAAGCATTGATGACCAAAATTCATACCGATTTGTATGAAGTTCGCAAGCAATTAAAGATAAAAAACATTAAGGTCTTTCAAGAAGAGGATCGTATGGATAACGCATTATATTATCGCTATGTATGTCGAGGCTATGAGGATACCTTCGCTATGGTGCGTGATGTGGCAAAAGCAGAAATTAGCGTACGTATATCCAGATATATCTCCGCTATATTTCAAAATGAGAATAAATAGCGGCGGTGACAGTAAAAAGGCTATGCGGATCCACCGCATAGCCTCTCTACTACCTACCCAAGAAGGAACGGAGCTAATCTTTGGACAACCATAGAGGCGCTAATCACTTCTGGGCCGCCACCGCCAACATCATTTTGTAGAACGACTGCACCAGTAGCGTCAATACGATTCAGCGTCAACACACCAGTTGAAGTAAATAAAGCGATTACTTGACCTTGGTAAGGCTGGTTGCCTGAGCCTGAGCCGTAGTTACTTCCTTCTACCAAGAAAGGTAGTGGTGCACCTGTCGGATCAAAGAATAGAGCAAATGCCGTATTCCCTGCAACAGGGAACACTTCCCAGCTAATATGGTAATAGCCAGGCTCATTGATTAAAACCTCAGTCGATGGAGGAGCAAAGGAAATGGCTGTACCCTGAACTAAAGCTAAATTGAAGCTTACAGCTCCACCTTGTTCTCCAGGCTCTGGAGCATCATCAACCGTTTGCAGTTCATTGCTTGCTACATAAGCAAAGCTTTCAATCCCACCTGTTGCACCCGTAGCACCTGTCGCACCTGTTGCACCTGTTGCACCTGTTGCACCTGTTGCGCCTGTTGCACCTGTACCTGCCGCACCTGTTGCGCCTGTTGCACCTGTTGCGCCTGTTGGACCTGTTGCACCTGTTGGGCCTGTTGGGCCTGTTGGGCCTGTTGGACCTGTTGGACCTCTGCGAATAGGATGAATACCACTAATAGAAACCTCTTTATCTTCTCCAGCTACTAAACTCTTTTTAATTTCTTCAATATTCATAATTTATGCGTTCCTCCTTTATCGTCACATACCATATCATATTTGATTTTCTCGTAAATGCTTGTGTTAGTGCATAGATTTTATAAATTAATGAAAGTGGTATGTTTATAGATTAGAGATTGAAAAGTAGATAGCGTACGCGATAAGAAAGCTCCTTTTACCAATGAGTAGGCGGATGCCGTGTGCAAAATAGTCAACTGTCCATAGACTGTTGTTAGTCATAATTAAAGGAGGCAACAACAACAATGGTATCAATGACAGGTAACGACTATCATCAAATTTGCTTAAGCTGTATGAACAATTACGTAGGACTACAAACTTCGGATGGCAAAACCCATGATGGATTTATCGCACATGTTGATAATGAATATGTCACGTTAGCAATACCGGGCGAGATGATGAATTCAGAAGCAGAAGCTCGACAATTTGGTTATTATCATGGATACTTCCCACGTCGTAGATTTTATGGCAGAAGAATTCCACTTGCCGCAATAACTGGCTTGTTCTTACTTCCGTTTTTCCTATAGTAAGTAAGCGCGAAAAAGCACTCACATCAATGCGTGAGTGCTTTCTTATTGGAACGATACAGGTCAGGCTTAATCATAGCTGTAATTATAGGACTGGATAATAGCAAAGTAAGACCAAGTGCAAATAGAACAAGGCTAAGCTTGCTTGCGGTAGTGTCTAGTATGGCTGGCATGTCTAGAGCGATGAGATACTTAATAACAAAGCCGTGTAGCAGGAACACCACCATCGTATGCTGACCAGCTGAGGTGACGATTGGCAAACGACGCTTAGTCACCCAGGCCATTATACATAAACCAAGTATAGCGGCAAGTAGCATACTAGCGAGCCTATATACGCCAGCATACCATACGCTGTAACCTAACGCTCGATACGGCAAGCTATGGTATAACAGCTCAACATTCATCCGTGGAGCAAGTAAATACATTCCGCAGCCAATGACTGCTGTGACGATAAGCGCTACAACTTTAACCGACCTTGTCTTAAGCTTATCGAGCCAATGACCCTGAGTAAAATATCCGGCTAGAAAAAACGGAAAGAACACAATACTTCGCGATAGGCTTGCATAATAACCAGCATCACTCGCATAACCGATGACTACAGCGAGCACAATAGATATGGGCAATATATAGTTAAGCTTCACAACAACAGGCAGAATAACTTTCCAGATCATCATACTAAACAAATACCATAAGATCCAGGTAGGCGTAAAATATGTGAAGGTCAACTGCTCATCTCCAGTGAGCCAATAATCGAACAACGAGTATAACGTTTCGAAGATGATATAAGGAATTAGCAGCTTCTTAAAAATCTTCACAGCATAGGCGCTGCTATCGAAATGCTTAGAAAAATAACCAGAGATATAAATAAATAATGGCATATGAAAAGCGTAGATCAGCGTATAGATTGGCAATATCGAGCGATCATCAATAAACGGCTCCAGCGCATGACCTAGCACAACTAAAAAAATCAAAATAAACTTTAAGTTATCGAAGTAATAGTTTCTTTCAGCCAACACAACCCCTCCTTAGGACGTTAACTATTCTACACCTAATGGCTAGGGCTGTCAGGCTTATGGAACCAGTAATGATTGGAAATTCAGGGGATTAAGGGGGCTATATAGTTTGTATTATTCAAAATTAAACTTTCTTCTATCGAAAAACAACCTTTAAGCGCTGTAGATATTTCGGTTGTATCAAACTTAACAATCTGTTTAATAATTATCGTCGTATTGAGCACTAGAATACCAATATACAATATTTATAACAAAATCATCCCAAAATTATGTAATCTGTGTTAAAATTCAAGATAATGTTTTTTACATAGTACATTTATTAGGAGTGATTAAATGACTGAAGTTCTTATCACAAAAATCTATAGAGATGCATTAAACGATATCTCGCTTTTCCCACCTAATGACTATCATATCCATACAATCTATGAAATCATTGAAAATAATGTTGAAATTCCAACAGAACATTTTGAAGATCGTCCAACGGTAAAGTTTCCAAAGTGGAAAAACTATATTCATACTGTATTACCTACAATAGAACGTATTAAATCTCTTAAACCTGAAGGTCGACCAGAATGGCATAGATTCAAATAAATGAGGAGCTTTTAGCTTATTATAGGTCCTCTCGTTACTACGTAGTTTGAATATTTCACCTAGGGCTCCACAATCTAACCCCAAAACAAAGCTATCCTTATATTAATTCCCTTGCACTACCGCAAGCTAGATTAAGAATACAATCGATTAATATGGGAATATTACTAAAAACTATTCTATCGGGCGGTTATTATGAAAAAATGGATGATATCACTTGTGGCTGTACTTCTTTTATCCACTGCTACTGTGGAGGCTGCGCCTGGATACGCAAAATGGGGTAAAATTGCAGTAGAGGAAACACAGAAACGATATAACGCAGACATCATTGATTATAAGCATATCGGTCGTACGGATATTACTCCAAAAAAGTCTGAAGAAAAATTCAAGCTATGGATTAAAAATAAAGAGAATAAAGAGTTTTCAGTTTTTGTATCAATCGAATTCGATCCGACAACTGGAACCATCCAAGCCATTCATTTTTCTGAAGCCAATCGTTAGGTTTCATTACAAAAAGAAGAACGATCCATCAATAAACAAAGCACCTAAGCTACTCAATTGAGTGGCTTTTTTTGATGAAGCAATTTTCATCCTAATTTATTTTAGCACCGATATTAAAGTCGATAGCTTCTCCTTCAATGCAAAATCTCCCTCCTCCTCTCTTCCTTTATACCCAATGTTGACAGAATGGATTTAAATGGTACTATATATCAACAAGTGTCAATGAATCTAGGAGGTATGCGTGTGCAAGAAAGATTAGCAATGGCGAACAAGATTGCTTGGGAAACAAAAGCTTATCAGGCTTGGCTCACATGGTCGAGAAGCAATTTCTATGGCATTGCAAGGTGCTGATATTACAGTGGTGGACATTTCTGAACAACGAAGAGACACTCGGTGAATTTGACATCGTCCTCATGGAGTTTGGCGTTTTACATATTATTTTTCAGACCTCAATTCTATCTTCTCAGTGGTAAGGAAGGAGAAGTAGCATGCCTGAGGAAGAACGCTTTAATTTAGGGAAGGTGCTAATACGAAGCTGGACAGTCGGTGACATTATTACTGGAATTGCAACAGCAGGATTACTTATACGGACATTTGAAGAGATCCCCAATAAAGCAGACCCTAGATTTCCGCAATTCTACACTCTAATTGCGGATAAAATTGATTTAGAATTATCCCCATTACATCCTCAGCTATAGAAGTTTTCACTTATTATCTTTCTTCACATAAAGGAGGTGTTTATCATGAATTTGTTAATATCTATTGGGGTCTTGCTGGCAGCATGCAGCATTCCCTTCTTACCAATGTACATTGTGCTTAAGGCAATCCTTAAGAGGGAACTGCCGAGTAATAACTACACTCCATTTGACTACATAATAGCCCAATCTCCGGTTGAATTTCACGACGAAAAACAGGAAAAAGAAGAGCATGAGGAACAAGGTGATGATAATGAAAAAAACAAGAAATTGTTACCGAAGCGCACCTCACATCCTTAATGCACAATGTAAATCTATGACTTCCATTATTCATCATACGATCCTTTCCATCATCTATTAGCCCACAAAAAAGAGGGACGTTTTAAGGAGCGCATTCACGCTGTTCCTCAAAACGTCCCTCTAGCTATATTCTCTTAGAAATTAGTAATGCGTCAAATATTGATCAAGCTCCCATTGGTGAACTTGTGTTCGATACATATCCCACTCAATTTCCTTCAGCTCATAGAAATGTGCAAGCGCATGGTCGCCAAGGGCGTCGCAGATCACATCAGAGCGAAGCAATTCATTCAACGCCTCACGTAAGTCGTTAGGCAAGCTGTAAATGTTTTCATCTAGGCGCTCTTCTTCCGTCATAATATAAATATTACGATCGATTGGAGCAACTAGCGGCAATTTGTTACGAATGCCATCTAGGCCCGCTTTCAATATTACAGCTAATGTTAAATAAGGGTTAGCCGCTGGGTCAGGATTGCGAACCTCTACACGTGTAGAAACGCCACGTGAAGCTGGTATACGGATCATTGGTGAACGATTACTTGCTGACCAAGCAACATAGCAAGGCGCTTCGTAGCCTGGCACAAGGCGCTTGTAAGAGTTAACCGTAGGATTCGTAATCGCAGCCATCGCACGTGCATGATGCATAATACCTGCCATAAAGTAACGAGCAGTTTCGCTCAAGCCAAGCGAATCATTTTCATCATAGAACGTATTTACGCCATCTTTGAATAGAGAAACGTGGCAGTGCATACCTGAGCCGTTAGAGCCATATAGTGGCTTAGGCATAAACGATGCATGCAAGCCGTGTACGCGAGCTACTGTTTTAACAACTAGCTTAAAGGTTTGAATTTGATCTGCAGCACGAATCGCATCTGCATATTTAAAGTCAATCTCATGCTGACCTGGTGCTACCTCATGGTGAGATGCTTCAATCTCGAAGCCCATCTCTTCAAGCGTTAGCACGATGTCACGACGACAGTTTTCGCCAAGATCCATTGGTGCAAGGTCAAAGTATCCGCCATGATCGTTAAGCTCAGTAGTCGGATTACCCTTCTCGTCAGTTTTAAATAAGAAGAATTCTGGCTCTGGGCCGACATTCAAGCAATCAAAGCCCATTTCCTCAGCTTCCTTCAGCACTCGTCTTAAAATTCCGCGCGGATCACCAGCGAATGGCGTGCCGTCTGGCATATAAATATCACAAATTAAACGAGCGATGCGATCCTCTGTCACCCATGGGAATACAACCCACGTATCCAGATCAGGCACAAGATACATGTCAGACTCTTCAATTCGCACATAGCCCTCGATCGAAGAACCGTCGAACATCATTTTGTTGTCCAATGCTTTATCAAGCTGGCTAACTGGAATCTCGACATTTTTCACTGATCCAAGCAGATCGGTAAATTGTAAGCGGATAAATCTTACGTTTTCTTCTGCAGCAATGCGTTTAATATCCTCTTTCGTGTAACTCATTATCTCATCTCCTCAAATTTTCATCCTGCTTGCTCTCACTCGTTCCGCGCTTAGAATGAAATCTAGAATACATAATAAGAACGTATTACTAACGCTTATGCAAAAATCTTGTAAGCTGTCCTTGGATAATTGAAGTTTGACCAGGACGCTTTTCTAATAGCTGCTGCTTAAGCATGCGGTGAAGCTGCGTATCAGACATTTCTCTACGCTTAACTTCTGATTGCTCGCTAACCTTGGTCGCTTCCTCAGACTCTTTAGAAACCGGATTCATGACTTGCTTTATTCCAGCAATGTTGACGCCTTTTTCAATAAGCGACTTTATTTCAAGTAATCTTTCTACATCATTAAACGAGAATAAACGTTGGTTACCGCCTGTTCTTGCAGGAACAATCAGCTCATGCTGCTCATAATAGCGAATTTGTCTCGCTGTCAAATCAGTCAACTTCATCACAATTCCTATCGGGAACAAAGCCATATTTCTACGGATTTCGTCAGCCATATCGCACCATCCTTCCTGTTGCTATATTCATTTCATTGTACCGAGACGTGACAAATATGTCAACTGGTGTAAGGTTTAATTACAATAACCCGTTAAACTTCATCTTCTCAAGTGAGGTCAATATCCCATATTTGACATGTCCGTATGTCAGACCACCTTGCATATATGCGATATACGGCTCACGTATCGGGGCATCTGCGGATAGCTCCAAGCTTCCTCCTTGAATAAATGTGCCAGCCGCCATAATAACGGCATGCTCATAGCCTGGCATGTCCCATGGCTCAGGTGTAACATGTGCGTCCACAGCCGCTGCCTGCTGAATCCCTTGCACGAAGGAGATCAGATGGTCAGCTTGTCCAAATCTAACAGCCTGAATAAGGTCTGTGCGCTTTTCATGCCATTTCGGCTTCGTTTCAAAGCCAAGTCGTTCAAACACAGCAGATGCTAGGATGCTCCCCTTCACTGCCTGCGCAACGAGATGCGGTGCTAAAAACAAGCCTTGGAACATCGCACGCAGCGTGCCTAGCATCGCACCAACCTCTGCGCCGATTCCTGGCGCTGTTAAACGATATGCCGCAGCTTCAACATATTGAGCTTTCCCTGCGATATAGCCGCCTGTTTCTGCGATGCCACCGCCTGGATTTTTAATAAGTGAGCCAGCCATAAGATCGACACCAACCTGTGTCGGCTCTAGCAGCTCCGTAAATTCACCATAGCAATTATCTACGAAAATGATCGCTTGCGGAGCAAGCTCTCTCACCTTATCGACCATCTGCCCGATTTGCTCAACGGTAAAAGAAGCGCGCCAGTCATAGCCGCGTGAACGTTGAATACCGATCACCTTCGTGCTTGGCTTAACCGCCTTAGCGACAGCTTGCCAATCAACTCCGCCGTCTTCCAGCAGATCCACGCTATTATACGTAATCCCCCAATCGACAAGCGAACCGCTTCCGTCCTTCTCCTTGCCGATCACTTTATGTAATGTGTCGTAAGGCTTACCTGTTATGTATAATAGCTCATCACCTGGACGCAATACACCGAACAATGCCGTACTGATCGTATGTGTTCCCGATGCGAAATGCGGACGAACAAGCGCCTGCTCAGCACCAAATACTTCAGCGTATACAAGATCCAACACCTCACGACCACGATCGTTGTAGCCGTAGCCTGTAGATCCAGCAAAATGATAATCACTTACTTTATTTTTTTTAAAGGCTTCAATCACCTTCCACTGATTACGTTCGCTAATATGTTCTACATCATAAAGCGCCTCTCGTATTTGACCTTCTGTATCATTAAGCAGCTCCTCAAGCTGCTGCCATACTTCGCTTTTCCCCTGTTGCGTCATTGCTCTGCTTCACCTCAACCATGAATTAGGCATCTCTACCCGCTCCGATAGAGATGCCTCAAACAACCTATTATTTAATATCCTCTGAACGAATATTCATAAGCTCTGCCCTGCTTGGCGTTCCTTTAGGGTATTGATTAATGACACGCACCGCATGCTGTCTGACCGCCTTCTCCAATAAATTGCGCACATAACGAGCATTACTGAAGGCAAACTGCTCGCTCTGCTTTGCTTGCAGAATAAGCTGTCTTAATTTAAATGAAGCATGCTGGGTCAAGGAATAATCCCGCTCCCTTACCATTAACTCGCCAATTTCCATTAACTGATCAATATTATAGTCTGGGAAATCAATGATAAGGGGAAAGCGTGAAGGCAATCCAGGATTCGTTAGCAGAAATTGCTCAATTTCAAATGGATAACCTGCCAGTATTAAAATAAACTGATTTTTTGAATCCTCCATATGCTTTACGAGCGTATCTATTGCTTCCTTACCGAAATCCTTCTCGCCACCTCTAGCTAGGCTGTACGCCTCATCAATAAATAATACACCGCCCATCGCTTTCTTTACAAGCTCACGTGTCTTTTGCGCGGTGTGACCGATATATTCCCCTACTAAATCCGCCCGCTCCACCTCGATCAGATGACCCTTCGATAGAACGCCCATCTTCTGAAATAGCTTAGCAACGATCCGAGCAATCGTTGTTTTGCCTGTTCCTGGATTCCCTTTAAATATCATATGATAGACTTGTGACGCTTGGCTTAAGCCGATCTCTTGGCGCATTTTGCTAATTTGCAGCAGCGCATAAATTTCATAGACAATAGCCTTAACCTGCTCCATGCCAACCATCTTATTTAATTGTTCTTCGAATTCAGCAAACAGATGATGCGTTCCCGTTCGTTCATCAGTGCTAACGCGCTCTTCTTGAAAGGGAGGATCATGTATAATTGGCGCAGGCTCATAATTGCGCAGCACCACATTAATTTGCCGTGACGGTCTTGTCTGAAAATGAACGTCACTGGTCATCACTTTACTACTCATGCTATGCATCACCTTTCCTTTTCCAAGCTGTGCAAAGAAATCGTAGTTAAAGTGTATTCTAGCTAGTACATACATATTAGAAGATTTCACAACGATATAAAAGTTTTTCGACTAGTAGCGGAGCAACTTGCTGCAGACTTACAAGGTTAAGCCAAATGGCATAACCATTTTATTAAGCTGCCACTTTGTAAATGCAAGCATTTCTCTCGTATAATGATAGCTTTCATTCAACACTGTCGTTTCTACCCCTGCGGTTTGGACATGCTCCAAGCCAACATGGCGAGCAATATCCTCTGCACGCTTCGTATGATAGTTATGCGTAATAATGATCGTCGACGACACTTGATGATTTTCAGCTACGCGCTGACTGAACAATAAATTTTCATACGTATCGCTCGATTGACTTTCTAGCAGCAGCTTGTCCGCCGGAATACCCGCATCAACTAAATAATGCTGCATTCCTTCCGCTTCACTAAGTCCACGAGAGTACGAGGGCTTACCGCCACTTAAAATAAAATAGTCGAACAAGCCTTGCTCATACAGCTCAATCGCGTAATCTAGTCTTTCTTTCAGTGCAGGGCTCGGCTGTTCATTCCACAGCGCTGCCCCTAACACAATTCCTGCATCTGCCTTATGTAATGGTTGCTGTTCATTAAAAATGAGAACGTAATAAGTGTATAAACACCACGCAAGCAGCAGACATGCCCCAATAAAGATACTCTGTATAAGCAGCTTAAGCTTGCTTCTTTTTTTACGCTTTGTAGCTTTGGCTTTGGATTTACCGCTACTCGCTTTTTTCTTTGGAGCAGCCTTTTTGGTTCCGTCTTGCTTGCCGCTATTTGCAAAGAAATCATCGAATTCTGCATTACGTCCAGTCTGACTACGTGAGTATGCCTGCTGCTTTTTAGCAGTGGCTGCTCCATCAGCTCTTGTAGCCTTGCTAGAAGGCTGAGAAGCAGCTTTAGCTCTGCCAGACGCTCCAGCTGCAGAGCTGACGGCTGAAGGTCGTGCAGCGGCAGATGAGCTTCTGCGAGAGGAAGCTTGTTCGCCGTTGTTAGCCTTCCCCTTCCTCGCAGCAGATGAGCGCTCACTCCCAATCGCCTTATTAGCACCTGACGGCCTCGTACTGCCAGACGTCTTTTTAGTTGCGGACGACCGCTCACTTCCAGTTGCCGTTTTAGTAGCGAACCATTGCACGCTACTGCCAAACTGGAGTACACTCATGACTCACTCAGCTCCCACGCCTTGTCGTATAAGCGCTTATGTCTCATGCTTAATGTGAAAAATCTAAACTTCCCGTTGCGAATCATAGACAATAAACGAGATGCGGTTTTCTGTGCCAGCTGAACATCTCGATAGCTAATTTCACCTGATTGATAGGCTTCCTCCAGCTCATCTTCATCCATCAAGTACACTTCACCAGTCGGCAATACGACAACATCTAAGTACAAATCATCAAACCACGGCACCTTTTGTTCCGTTAAGCCTTGGTTTTTACATACATCAATGTACCATTGTACAACTTTTCCATCACGATCAAACATCGTCGTTACAACAAAATGCTCTCCTTTAGGAAAATGCTGCATCCAAACATAGCCTTCATCAGCTAGACATAGCTCCTTACCACCGTATACCTTATATAACGGATCTCTAAGCTCGTGGATACGATAAAAGGTAAGAATGCCGTGAAACTCTTTCTGATCAATTTGCATGCAGGAGTAGCTTTTGCGAATAATTCTTCTCCAATTAGCACGATCCGAAAATTTTCTTTTCATAAATTTACTTACCTTTCTTCTTGATCAGTCAACACCATGTTTAAAGCTTATCACAGTCGGCAGCAATATCCAACAATTAAGACAATAAGAGCGCCAGAATTCCTTCGGGCGCTCCACTTTTACGTTTATTTAGTTATGGATTGCTGACAGAATCCAGAAACTCTTCAAGCAATTCACCTGGTTCGTCGATCGGGTTTGGATCAACGACTGGTGTTTCAATCGGAGTCTCAGTTTCTACAGGCGGATCTGTTGGTGCAATCGTTTCTGTTGGAGCAGTAGGTTCAGTTGGTGTTTCCTCTGGCGTAGTTGGCTGGTCAGTAGGTGTTGGCGCATTCGTTGGATATGGATTGCCTTCGACTTCTCCTTCGTCCTCAGAACCACCTTCATCCATCGGAATTTCCGGAATTGATATCTCAGTATCAGGAATATCCACAGAAACAATATTCGATGGCTCACTTGAAATATTGTTTTCCAAATCATGAGCAACTACATAATACTGATAGTTTTGCCCAGGGAAAACGCTCATATCCTCAAGCATCAGCCGATCCTCTGTTTCATCAAAATGAACGAAGTTACCACTATTTTGCTCCATACGGAAAATTTCAAACGTTACGTCGCCTTCATAAGCAACGCTCCAGTTCAACGTCACCTTCATATAATCCTCATCGTAGGCGTACGTTAACTCGCCCAATACAGGCTTTACAATTTCCTCTGGTTCTTCTTCCTTAACAGGCTCAAAGCTTTTCTTCGGAATAGACGCAAGTGCTGGCTTCATTACTTTAGCGAACAACGCTGCTGCCTGCGAGCTTCCTTTTTTCAATAGATGCTTCGCGTCTGTATTGTCATATCCCATCCATACAGCGGCTGTCCATTCCGCAGTGTAACCAACAAACCAAACGTCACGGTTTTCACTGCCTTTATGATTCGGCAAGCCATGTTGTGTTGTCCCTGTTTTACCAGCGACTGGGCGGTCAATTTTAGCTTGTTTACCAGTACCTGCTTCTACTACCTTCTGCATCATTTGTGTCAAATATGCAGCTGTAGAAGACTTGATTAACTGCTCAGATTTCGGAGCCTTGTACGTATATTCGTAGCTTTTTCCTTTAATGCTGCGAATCGTATGCGGATCTACGGTTTTCCCATCATTGGCGATAATACTGTAAGCCGTCGCCATTTCCAGTGGGGAGAAGCCTTTCTCCAAGCCACCAAGTGCACTTGCCAAATTATATTCGGTTTCTTGTAGCCCTACGCCTAATTTTTTCGCAAATTCGTTGGCATTTTTAATCCCAACCTCATTTAACAGCCATACCGCTGCTAAATTTCGAGAATCCTGCAATGCCTGCTGCATCGATACTGGAGTCGCTCCCCACTTATCGGAAGGACAGTATTTATCAAAGCATTTACGATCGATGTTTAATGTTGTAGTCGGCGTAAAATTGCCAGATTCCAGTGCTGGACCGTAAGCAATTAACGGCTTGTAAGAAGAACCTGGCTGTCTCTTCTTCGTTACACGGTTCCAGCCCTTCTTCACATAGTCTCGACCGCCTGACAATGCTTTGATCTCGCCAGTTTCATGGTCAATAATAATCATTGAGCCTTGAGCAAGCTCATCATCAACACTTTCCTCGAAGTTTTCACTGTTGGCAAATTGCTCATCCATCACATCCTGAGCCTTCGAATTCAGCGTTGTATAGATCGCGAAGCCTCCAACACGAAGCTCCTCCTCGCTCATATTTGTAACCTCAATCGCTTCCTCTACGACCATATCAACGAAAGCTGTATACTTGTTGTTCGTATATTTTTCCTCATGGTCTGGCTGAACATATTCAACCTTTTTCGCTTGATTCATTTCCTCTTCCGTAATATACCCTTGATCGTACATCAGCTGAAGCACAACGGCTCTACGCTCGAAAGCCGCTTCAGGGTTACTGATCGGATTGTAACGGTTAGGTGCTTTTGGCATCGCAGCTAATGAAGCGGCTTGCCACAGCTCCAAATCCTCAAGCTCAGCATCAAAATAATACTCAGCGGCAGCCTTGATCCCATGTATACCACGACCGTAATAAATACGGTTTAAATACATCGTTAAAATTTGCTCTTTAGACATTTGATTTTCTAGCGCTACTGCAATAGATGCCTCAGTAGCTTTACGGAATATCGTTTTGTCTGCACTTAGGAATACGTTTTTCGCTAGCTGCTGTGTAATGGTACTACCACCCTCAACTGCACTGCGAGCGATGATATCCTTGACGACCGCACGACCAATCGCTACAAAATCAAGCCCTGAATGCTCATAAAAGCGTTTATCCTCTGTTGCGACAAATGCATCTAATACGACCTGTGGAATTTCATTAAATTCAGCAACCTCACGATTTTCAGCTACATCATATAAACGAGCAATCTCAACACCCTCTGCATCATAAATGATGGATGCTTCGCCGAAGTTGAGCTTTTCTCCATGCTCATCCAATAAGCGTTCACCGTTAATGATAATCGCTGAATACCCGATAATTGCAGCAACAACGCCAAGCACAATCGCGAAGAAAATGCTATAAAACCAAATTTTTCCTGTTTTCTTCTTTTTCTTTTTAGGTTTCTTACTTGGGCTTTGCCCACCTTGGTCTTGAGCTCGACTACTACTGCGAGTACTTCTAGTACCATGCTCACTCATTATGACCCCTCCTACTATATGTTACAGCTCGCTGACAACCGATTGCTGCTAGCGGCTGCTTTCTCTCTTTCTTCTTCTAAATAAAGCAGAAATAAAACAAATAAGCAAATAAAAACAACTGACAAGCAACAAACAAACAACCACCAGCAGTTCAAAAACACTCGAGAACCGGAGGCTCCCGATGAACGTCAGCTTCGACGTCGAATACGCTACAACGCACAACATCGACATCAAGCCTGAGCATTTGAACTACCACTCAATGAGGTTCAAAACGCATGGGCTTCAGGTCCAAGAAGCTGACGTGAAGCTAGGGAACGAGCAACGCAGCGTACGATTTTAGTACGTGAGTAGCGCAGGCTCCCGATGAACGTCAGATTCGACGTCGAATACGCTACAACGCACAACATCGACATCAAGCCCGTGCGTTTTGAACTACCTTTCAATAAAGGTTCAAATGCTCGGGCTTCAGGTCCAAGAAGCTAGCGTGAAGCTAGGAAACGAGGATCGCAGCGTACGTTTTGGGTACGTGAGAACCGCAGGCTTCCGATGAACGCTAGATTCGACGCCGAATACGCAACAACGCATAACATCGACATCAAGCCCGTGCGTTTTGAACTACCTTTCAATAAAGGTTCATATGCTCGGGCTTCAGGTCCAAGAAGCTGACGTGAAGCTAGGGAACGAGCAACGCAGCGTACGCTTTTAGTACGTGAGTAGCGCAGGCTCCCGATGAACGTCAGATTCGACGTCGAATACGCTACAACGCACAACATCGACATCAAGCCCGTGCGTTTTGAACTACCACTCAACAACAACAAGAGCAACCCAGCCTAAGCAAGGGTTGCTCCTGCATGCCGCTATTTACATAGACGTAGCAAAGGTTAAAAAAGTTTCATTCTGTGCTTATGTAATACAATAAGCATTCATTACTGCAGCTTATTGTCCTAGCTCCTGCTGCATCAACGTTACATTACGCTGCGGTACGAATGTCGAAATCGCATGCTTATAAACCATTTGCTGACGACCTTCCACTTCGATAATAATTGTAAAGTTGTCGAACGCCTTAATTAAGCCGCGGATTTGGAAGCCATTCATCAAGAATACGGTAACTTGAATTTGATCTTTTCTCAACTGATTCAGAAATGTATCTTGAATATTGATAGGTTTATTCATTGGACGTTACCCCCGTCTACTTAAAAGATTGATTAGTAATATATTCAAGATGACCTTGAAACTTTCCTGCTATTATAGCATGAATACGTTGTAAAATCTCCTCAAAATTTTCATCCATGTCAACCCAGTGGAGATTTTGCATATGTCTAAACCAAGAAAGCTGGCGTTTGGCGAAGCGACGCGTATCTCTTTTTAATAGTTCTACGGCGCGCTCATAGCTATATTCGCCTTCCAAATAAGCGATAATTTCCTTGTAGCCTAGCGCTTGCCTTGGCACAGCATGCAATGGCAGCTCACGCGCCAGCAAAGCCTTAACTTCTTCAAGAAGTCCTTCTTCTAGCATTTGATCAATTCGCTGCTCGATACGGGCATATAACTCTTGACGGTCTCTCGTTAATCCTAGAATGATTAAATTATATGGGCTTTGCTTCTGTTCTCCACGCTTTTGCCCTTGCTGCTGCTCGCTAAAGGTTTGCCCCGTCATATGATAAACCTCAAGCGCCCGAATGACACGACGCACATCGTTGGCGTGCAAACGCTCAGCCGCTTCAAGATCTACAGCAGCTAATTTCTGATGCAGCGCCTCATTGCCATGCTCGGCAGCATAATCTTCCATTTCTTTACGAAAAGCCTCATCTGAGCCTTGCTCGCTAAATTGATACTGATAGCAAAGCGATTCGATATATAAACCTGTGCCACCTACGACAAAGGGAAGTTTTCCTCTTGAGTATATATCCTGAATTAATTCACTAGCACGCGCTTGAAAATCCGCAGCCGAAAAGGCTTCCTCAGGATCACAAATATCAATTAGATAATGAGGGATCCCTTCACGCTCTTCCGGTTTAATTTTCGCTGTGCCAATATCCATCCCACGATATACCTGCATCGAATCGCCAGATATAATTTCCGCGTTATATCGCTTGGCAAGCTCGATGCTTAGCGCCGTTTTGCCAACTGCAGTTGGACCTACCAGCACTAAAAGCGGCGGCTTATTGGAAGGATCAAGCTCATTGGATTGTTCTACGATAATTGGTCTCACTTCCTTCTAGTACTGCCTTATGCAAGCTGAATTTTGCCATAGGCGACGCGATCAGCTTGTGCTTGTCCGTCATCACATCTTGTAAAGCCTAACCGCTGGAACTCGTCACTTCGACTATGCTCCTTAAGCAGCACACATTTGCGAGCAACTCGCTTTGCTTGTGCGATAACCTCAAGTGACAACGCGTCATTATTGGCTAGATCACGTATAGCTCCAATTGCACTAGATTCATGCAATGGCTGACGAAACATTGGATCAAAGTATACAATATCTACACTATGATCAGCAAGTGAAGCTAAATACTCGGCGTGATGTACATTCTGTAGCTGAATGCGACGCATCGCTTGCTGGATCTGCGGCACATCCGCCTTGTAATGCAGCAAGCCTTCACGAACGACCATGTAGAGCAGCTGCTGACTTTCTAACGCAATCACTTTACCGCTTGCTCCAACCGCCATCGAAAATAGCAAGCTGTCGCTGCAAAGTCCTGCGGTGCAGTCCAGCACAACATCTCCCTCGCGACAGTCACTAAGCTGAATCAAATGCTCGCTTCTACCATTGAGCATCGCCTTTAGCTTCACATACGCCATGCTAGGGTGATAGACAAGCGGCTTACTGCTATGCTGCTCATCATACAAGCGAAGCTCATGCTCCGTTGCAACAAGCATCGCTTGGCAGCGATAACGCTGCATCAGCTTAGTCACGCTCATTTGCCTGCGATCCACAAGCGGTGCTCCTAGCTCAGCTGCTAGAGACCTTGCATACGCAAGCAGACGTGCATCAGGAGCTTGTGAGGTGGTTACGATCAAGACATCACCCGCTTAAACATTTTTTCTAGCTGGTACGTACTCAGATGCACAATAATCGGTCGACCATGCGGGCAAGTATATGGCTGCTGACATGCTGCCAAACGCTTAAGCAGCCCTTCACCTTCCTCCCGTGTCATTCGATCATTCGCTTTAATTGACGCTTTGCATGAGCACATAATCGCCGCTTCCTCACGGAATTTCATCAGATCGATACGCTTGCGCTGCTCCAGCACGTATTGCACCATTTCATCAACGATATCCGCTTCCTGACCTTGCGGCAGCCATTCTGGGTAAGCACGTACAAGATACGTTTGCTGACCGAAGGGCTCCATATAGACACCCGCCTGCTCCAAATGAGGCAGCAGCTCCTTCAAGCTAGCAGCATCACCAGGTGTAAACTCCATCGTAAGCGGTACAAGCAATTGCTGACTGGCGTTTTGTGGCTGGCCGAATTTGACAAGATAATATTCGTAATTAATCCGCTCATGCGCCGCATGCTGGTCTATTAAATATAATCCGTCCTCTGACTGCGCGATAATATACGTGCCATGATGCTGACCAATCCAGTGCAGTTCAGGAAATTGTCGCTCGTGAACGGGTAGCTGAGCTTGTTCGCTACTATACTGCTGAGCTTCTGCGCTAGTATACACGGACTGGTAGCCTGCAGCTGCTTCACTAGCCTCACTCGCTTCAGCTACGAAGCCTGCCAAGCCGACGTCCCCAGTAGCTGCTGCCTCTATGCCAGCCTCAGATTGAGCCGCAGAATGCAGGTCAGCTTCTTCGTAATTATTACGCGCTGCATCGTGAAATGTTGCGCCACCTATCGCTTCAATCATCGAAGCTTCAAGACTGCTGTCATCAGCCGGAACAGCAATATGGCTTTTCCCATATAGGCGCTCCGTTACATCGGCAGGGATGCGCTCCTTGCCCTTATCAAGGTAGTTACTTGCAGCTATATCTCTTGCTCCTCCACCGCTACGCGGCTCATAGGAGGATTTCCCGCTAAACGAAGAAGCACTAGCTTGGTTATCACGTTTAGCTGGGCTATTGGAAAAGAGCGAGCCAGCGCCCCATTTACTATCGGAACTGCCCCTAGCGCTTGAGTTGCCGTACATGCTACCCTTATCTTCATCTACAACATGGAACGCAATCGAGCCCTGCACCAGCTCCGGCCCTGAACGTTCACGCTTCTTCAAAGCATCCAGCCCCGGTGTATAACGAATATTGCCTAGCTTTTCTCGTATCGCGTTTTGAATTAACGCCTTCAGCTCCTGCTCTTTACTAAAGCGCACCTCTAGCTTTGATGGATGCACGTTAACATCAAGCAGCGCGGGATGCATCGTAATTTCTAATACAGCAATCGGAAACCGATGAATAGGAAGTAACGTATGATAGCCCTCCAGCAATGCTGCATTACAGGCGATGCTTTTAATATAACGGCCATTTACGATAACCGTAATCCCGTTGCGATTAGCACGCGTTAGCTCAGGCTTTGAAATATAACCAATTAGCTCATAGTCAGGATCTGAGCCGTCAATCGGAAGCATCATTTTCGCAGTGCTTGTCCCATAAATCGCTGCAATGACCTGCAGACGATCACCGCTTCCTAGTGTGCGTAGCAGCACATTCCCGTTATGCTTTAATGTAATTGCGATCCCAGGATGGGCGAGCGCGATACGGTTAATATAATCGGAGATATGACCTAGCTCGGTTTGCACGGTTTTCATATATTTCAAACGTGCAGGTGTATTGAAGAACAGATCACGAACTGTGATGCTTGTCCCCTTCGGTGCATTATATTGTTCGTTAGCAGTAATCTTGCCGCCCTCGATCACGACACGCTGTGCTAGACCAGTTTGATTGACGGAGGAGATACATTCCACCTTCGCTACGGCAGCGATACTTGGCAGTGCTTCACCCCGAAAGCCTAGACTGGCAATGCGGAATAGATCACTGCTGCTAGCAATTTTACTCGTGGCATGGCGTTCAAATGCAGTAAGCATATCCTCTTCATCAATACCATCACCATTATCGACAACACGAATGAAGGTTAATCCTCCCTCTTCAATCGTCACATCGATCGTTGTGCTCCCAGCATCAATCGCATTCTCAACCAATTCCTTTACAACAGACGAAGGACGCTCCACCACTTCACCGGCTGCAATTTGGTTTGCCAATTGCTCATCAAGCAGCTTAATTCTTGCCATACCTTCTCCTCCTCTCCAAATCAGTTGGCATTAACGCAGCTTTTGCTTTAACTCATTCAGTAAATTCATCGCCTGCATCGGCGTCATATTAAATAAATCAACAGATTTTAATGACTTAAGCACCTGCTCCTCAGACGGTTGTAGCTTCGGCTTAACTGGAGCTGCTGGTTCTTCAAATATGGAAAGCTGCACAACCTCGCCAACTGGCTCAAGCGAAACGCCTTGCGTGCCCTTAGCTTTCGTAAGCTGATCAGCTTGGGATAACGTATCTTGAGCTGCCTCACGTTCTGCTAAAGACAGTGCACTTGGAGCTGTTTGTTGCTCTCTGCTCGCCATTGCACTCGCTGCTCCCTGCTGAGTCCGCTCGCCAGAAGCTATTCCGTTATCAGCACCCTGCTGACCTGCTCGACCTAGCGCATGCTGAGCTGCCTTCTCAACATCTGGAGACAATGCCGCGCTGACCTTCACCGAACGCTCACCAAGATCGAATGGCAAATCAAACTCCTCGCCTTGCTCAGCTAGCTGATCTGCTCCTGCGGCAACTGTTGAGGCATCAGCTTGTGAAACCGCACGCACTACTCCTACAGCTTGTCCAGCACCAGAGCGCTGACCGCCTACTTCCTCATCAAGCAGAGCATACGCTCTTGTTATAATTTGATCAGGCAAGCCAGCTAGCTGCGCGCAATAAATTCCATAGCTCGTATCGGCAGCGCCAGGAACAAGCTTACGTAAAAACGTAACCTGATCACCGCTTTCCTCTACCGCCATGCGCGCATTACTTAAACTAGAGAGCGATTCTGACAGATGAGCCAGCTCATGGAAGTGCGTCGAAACGAGTGCCTTACAGCCGATCGTACCATGTACATACTCAATCACCGCTTGAGCAATCGCCATCCCCTCAGCGGTAGACGTACCACGACCAAGCTCATCAATGATGACTAAGCTGCTTGATGTTGCTTGCTCTGTCATAATTTGAATATCCTTCATTTCCACCATAAACGTACTTTGACCACCAATGAGATCATCTGCAGCACCGATCCGTGTGAAAATGCGATCAGTAAGTGGGATCGTAGCGGCCTGCGCAGGGACAAAGCAGCCAATTTGCGCCATAATAATAATTAAAGCGACCTGACGCATATACGTACTTTTACCAGCCATATTCGGACCAGTAATCAATAGGATAGAATGTTCGCTTCCATTGAGTGAAGTGCCATTTGCAATAAATGGCGTGCCATCCATCATCGCTTCAACGACAGGATGTCTTCCTTCCTCAATCAATAAATCATAGCCTTCCGTCATATGCGGCTTCACAAAGCGTTGCTCCGCACTGACCACTGCAAGACTTTGATAAACATCGAGTTCAGCAATGACTGCAGCAACCTTCTGCAATCGAGATAAATGCGTAAGCAAATGCTCTCTCAGCTCTAGAAAACGACTGTATTCCAGGTCGACCATTTTCTCTTCTGCCTCAAGAATAAGTCTTTCCTTTTCCTTTAGCTCCGTAGTGACATAACGCTCAGCATTGGCCAATGTTTGCTTGCGCTCATATCTGCCCTCTGGCAAGCTGCCGATATTCGCTTTTGAAACCTCTAAATAATATCCGAACACTTTGTTATAGCCGATCTTCAGCGTCTTAATGCCTGTAGCCTGACGCTCACGGCTTTCCAGATCAGCTAACCAGCGCTTGCCGTTGCTGCTCGCTTCACGCAGCTGGTCAAGGTAGCTGTCGTAGCCCGCACGAATTAAGCCACCTTCGCGCAAAGATAGTGGAGGATCATCAACAAGCACGGTGTCGATAAGATCTGCAATATCCTCACAAGTGTCCAGTGAATGAACAAGCTTCGCTAGCTCGCGATTGCCGCCATCAATACAGAGCTGTACAAAAGCAGGCACTCGGCGCAAGGAAAGCTTAAGCGCGTGAAGATCTTTAGCGTTCGCATTTCCGTAAGCGATCCGTCCAACTAAGCGCTCTAAGTCATAAATCGGCTTCAGCTCCGCACGCAAATCCTCGCGTAAAATCATATTTTTATATAATGCGTCTACGGCACTATGACGGGCTTCGATCTCTTTTAAGCTCAATAGCGGTTTATCAATCCAGCGGCGTAATAGGCGGGTTCCCATTGCCGTCTGTGTGCGATCTAATAGCCATAGCAACGAGCCCTTCTTACTGCGGTCACGCACCGTTTCCGTTAGCTCCAGATTGCGACGCGTATAATAGTCCAAAATCATAAACTGCTGTGGCTCATAGCTGTTGAGAATCGTAAGATGCTTAAGCCCACGCTTTTGGGTATGCCCTAAGTAACCTAGCAGCACTTTAACGGCACGACGTCTAACGCCATGCAGGCTGGATAGCTGCTCCTGGGAGAACTGTGCCGTCAGTTCACTTTCCTCACAAGCGTCCCAGCTTGTAAGCGGCACATTGCGTGACCAATTGCTTGCTGCTTTTAGCTGCTGCAATAGTTCCTGATCGCCAACCAACTCCGCAGGCTGATATATATTAATTTCATCAAGCAGTGAGCTAAGCGAGCCAGGTAAGGACGTAACGTACAATTCACCGGTAGATAAGTCGCTGCATGCGATACCGAACACACCGTGCTCACTGACCACCGCACCGATAAAGTTATTGCCTTTACCGCTAAGCGTCTTCTCCTCCATCACCGTACCAGGGGTAATCGTTCTGACCACTTCACGACGTACAACACCCTTCGCCTGTGCTGGATCTTCAACCTGTTCACAGATTGCAACCTTATAGCCTTTTTCAATTAAACGAGCAATATAGTTATCTGCTGCATGATACGGAACGCCACACATCGGAATTCGCTCCGTGCTGCCGCCATCCCGACCAGTTAATGTAATTTCCAGCTCTCGTGAAGCGAGAATTGCATCATCAAAAAACATTTCATAAAAATCGCCTAGTCGAAAAAAAAGAAAGGCATCGGGAACCCCTTTCTTAATCTCTAAATATTGCTGAATCATTGGTGTGTAGCCTGCCACTGCATTCCCTCTTTTCGTTCATCAATTTCACTAAAGCGGAAGCTCATTTCCCGCTACAACTAATGCTTCGATTTTTTTCATAATATCCATTTCCGTAAGCTCAATAGTAAGTGCACAGTCATACCACTCTTCTAAATGAGTCCGTTTTAAGCATATTTTACGCTTGTTGTAAGCAAATGAGACAGCCTGTAAATTACTAGCAACCGCTAGCATGCAGCTTGCATTATATAGCATATTGAGCTTTAGCTCCAGCTCACTACCCTCTAAATATTCGTAGAAGGAAAGCGTCACTTCTGAAGGCTCATAATCTGTATTTAACATATGTATGGACACGTCAACGCCCTCCCTCGTATCAATCCAAATGAAAGTCTGTCATTCTATTATTTTAACACGAGACGTTGTACGATAGTAGTTTTTTATAAATTTCCAGCATGTTATATAAAGGGATTATGGAATTACAATAAATAGTCAATGATCGCGCGATTAATCTTCTCCGGCAGCTCATGATTAATGCCATGTCCCGCTTCTGGGAAGTAAATCACATTCATTCCGTGCTGCTCCAATTGCTTCTTACCGCCACGCACTGCAAATGGATCCTGTTCACCAACTAAATAAAGCAGCTTTGGCTTGATTTGCATAATCTGTTCAGCTGTAAAGGGGATAATTTGATGATAACGCATAGCCACATTGTTGTAGCCTCGTAATAAAAGCTCAAAATGCTGAGTAATAAGCGGGTGATCTGTAAATGCGGCGCTATTGTCGCCAGATAATTTAGCGAGGAGCTTACGTACATTTCGACTAGTTGGAAATAAAGCTTGAGGCATAAAAATCTTCATCATCGTAGCCATCGTTTCCTTTGCAGTTGTTACAGGGACTGTGCTGGCAAGGGCAATTCCTTTGTTAACCCGTTCATTTCTACATAATGTATAATATTGAACGAGATATCCACCATGTGAAACGCCCGCCATATTGACGGAATGAAGCTTTAATCCATCCAATACTTGATCAATCCATTGTGCTGCATCAAAGCTAGTATTGTAGTTACTGCTAGGAGTGCTTTTACCTGGTCCACCAATCGTATCAACTGCATATATAGAAAATTGTTCAGCTAGACCAGCTGCATTGTAAATCCACATTAGCGCCGAATCATCAGCTACCCCATGAAATAATACAAGCGGCGGAGCATTCTCCTTACCAAAAATATGGACATGCGTGCTGCCATAGCTAGTTGGAATGTCAACCTCAGTCGTGGACACTCCCCACTGCTGAAGTAGTCCGTCATAGCTCAATCGTAAACGCTGTTCATATTTGGCAGAACGGTATCTTTTCATGATAAGCCATCCCCTTTACCTAAACGATTGTAAAATCTAGCTAACAATTGCTCTAGCTCCCGTTTCGCTGCTTGCATATGACTGGCATTGAACTCGGTCGCACCTGAGAAATACTTCTGAAAAACATACAATATGATGGCTTGATACTCTGCTGCTAGCTCTTCAGCGTTGTCCTGCTTAATTAACCCTGCGTTCATCATATAGGTAAATACGCGTTCTTGGTGGTTGAGCGGCCAGTGAAATAATAGCTGCGTGTACATTTCTGCCGCCTTCTCGTTATGTTGCTTCTCAATCGTTAGCATGCGGATAAGCTTGTACAAATGATTATCTAACAGGATGTGCTCAACATAATAGACACCTGTAGCAATAAATTGCTTACGTTCAAAGCTTGTCGCAACTTGCAGTGCATCCATGAACCGTGCTCTCTGCAATTCGATCTGGGAATACACCTCTTCAAAAATCATCTCAAGAATATGCACCTTATTGTGAAAATGATAGTAGATCGAGCTTTCCTTAATTCCAACCGCCTTGCCAAGCTCACGCATAGAGACAGTGGAAAAGCCATATACACTAAATAAATCTAGCGCTGCTGCTAATATGCGCTGCTTCGTAAGCTGCTTGTCCTCTGTAGGCTTACTTTGCGTTTGTTCCATATTTTCCACCATATCCAACTTATCCTCCAATCTAACAATCGTTAGGTAAGTCCAGTTTATCTAACGACTGTTAGATTGTCAAAATTTATATTATTAATTTCCTTAAACTGTATTGTTTGCGTAATATTACTTCTCTAGCGGAGTAGAAGTGATAGGTGGCGACAAGAGCTGCCAGCGCACGCGAATATCCTGCTGTTCATCCCAGCAGCCCCGCTTACTTAAGGCGCGCTGTAACGGTCGTAAACGCTCAGCTAACCCACGATCTTCCGCAACATCAACGAGCAGATCAATATAGGTCTGAGCCAATGTACATTGCTCCTCGCGCGTCGCTAGCTCATAACGCAGTACATCATGCTCGACATCACTCCATCCATCCAGCTTCTCCATAAGCCTTGCACGCTCCTGAACAACAAGCCAGCACGTATAGATTGCCGCTTGTGTAAGTGCAGGAGAAACTAACCAGCTCGGTAATGTGCGATACTCAAAGCCTCCGTGAAACTGCTTGCGGTAATCGCCTAAGCCGCCGAATTTACTATTACGTTGTTTGCCTCGCTCATCTGCAAGTGCTGCAAACGGCAGTGCCAGCATAATGTCTAGCAACCTCAGCAGCCTTGGCGTTAACGACACTCCACTAATATGCAGATGTCCGCCTAGCGCAATTCCTTTCACTGGCATTGCCCCAGCTCGCAGCTGCAGCTTTCGCCCATCGATTAAGGAGTGAAGCTGTTTTAATAATCGATGTATCCGATTCACCAAATATGCAGGGTGAGCTTCTGGGAGCGGACGAAGCTCAACGATCGGAAAGAGAATTTGCCCTTTGTATAGTAACGAATCAATCCCGATTTCCTCATGTGAATAATCCAGCAATAGCTCGGAAGCCATCACCAGCTTATTCTGTTCATCCAGAACGATTAGCTCAGGATCAGCACCGATATACATCCCCTGTTTATCATCATCTTTCCAATTATCCAGCCATTCCTTTAATGCTTGATTGAGAACTTCCCGCTGTAGCGGAAGCTCTCTAGCTCCCGTATCTAATGACCAGACATTGCGAATCGCAATTTTACCTGTACCGCTCACTGCCACTAGCACCGAGCCGACATCCATCCACAGCGCATACAGCGCTCGACTGGCAGCCGTCTCTAAAGCCTGTAGCGTCCTCTCAGAAAGCTCCTGCTTCTCTTGCTGCAGGATTAAGCCTTGCATGTCTCGCTGCACGATATATGTCTCTCCTAACGGTTGTAGCTGATCATCAACTCTACACCAACAAAGCAGGCAGAGATCAATACATTGCACAAGAAACAATCGTTCATCCTTCAATTGTGCGTCGGTATTTAGGCGTAACGCTTGCCAGCGCTGCTTCATTTGCTCTAGCGTCAACTGCTTATGGCTGTACACACCTGCATTGATCGCATATTGATGCAGGCAATAGCGCTCTGAAGCATCCGCTTGCCAGTGAACGACGAGATTATCCCTATTTAATAAGCTTGCTTGACTTATTTTTCTTAATTCGATTACTTTGTCTACCTGACTATCACTATTTATTGACTTCTGATCAACATTGATTGCCTGACCTTCTACATCTATTGTCCTCACATCGACATTAGTTACTTGACCATCGCTGTTCATTTCAGCACGCTGCCCCGACCTAGAGCCTTCACATATGCTGGATTCTGCTTGACGCTTCAGGCTAGGCACGCCAACAAATAGCTCAGCTGGTTCCTCTAAATGTATCCACGCTTTTCCCTGCTGAATATTTAACCATATGCTTCTACTCATACGGATTACACCTTACCTTCATTCCAGCATGATTTTAACACGGTCTCAGGCGTCCAAAGCTTATTTAGGCGCACAAAGTACCTTATAACAAAAACAAAGAGGGCTTTCGCCCTCGAATTTGCCAATAGTCGGCATATGATATTGTGTCGATACTAAATTTCCTCGTCGAGCAATTCTTCGAGGTCATCAAATTCTTCTTCTGTCTCTACTTGATCAAAATCCTTGCCATCATAATCAGTGCATCCGCCAGGAACTACAGCGACAGATACCTTAGTCTCAGCGATCATTTCTACAGCAAATTCACGTTCAACACGAACGACTACAGAATTTCCGTTACTAGAAATATTCGCTTCGATACAGTTTGGTTCTGTTACCGATTCAGCGTACACTTCTGTCGTAGAAGCGCGATGCTTAGGATCCAAATAATATAAAGGTACATTTTCAACAAACTGTACACTTTCCTTTGCTACATCTGTTTGTGAATTGTTGTTGTACGAGTACCAAATATTAATGTCATAAGTACCGATTACTTCAACTCCATTACTCGATTTGACCGCTTCGTACTTCGTGTTTATCACCCATGCGCCGAGAATACTCGTAGGTCGATGCGGTGGTGTAACAGTATGAGTTGATGTACTGAACTTACGACCTTTACCGCAAACAGCCTTCGTAATAATTTCTCTGCAACGTAGCTGTTTATTTCCTCTGGTCATCGACTTAACCTCCTCCATACAATCATTCAATTAAGTGTATGCAAGTGCTAGGCGTTTGTTGATTAGTGTAGTCCTACAAATTTAAACTATTTTTCTCAAAATTATGTAAGACGGAGTCCAGCCTACATCAACGCCCATCCCAATTCGACCCGAAGCTCCTTCTACATGTTAATTCCATCATATGAAAAAAGAGCTTATTCTATGACACATCTTAATAAATGTGCTTAGAATAGCTCTTATTTTTATTTCTTATCTTGAGAATTGGATTGATATATTAGTTTTTTCCACTTATCCCGACTAATTGCAAATACTTTTATTTTACCGTTGATTTGATCCTCATACTCTTCAACTAATTCGCATCCATAGGCAATTGCAGTTTTGGAGGACGGAATGTTGGATGACATCATATAAGAATAAATGAGATTAAATGTGGTATTGGTAAATGTCCAATCTCGCACTGCGATAGCTGCCTCGCTTGCATAGCCCTTGCGATGACAATCTCTCCGGATATGATAGCCGATTTCAGGCTTTATTTGATTATTAATAAATTGCATCGTTAGACCGCAATCACCAATCATCTCTCCAGTTTCCTTCAACACGACAGCCCACAGCCCGAATCCAAACGTCTTATATCTTTCCATATTACGTGTTAGCCAAGCTCTGACTACATTCTCATCAAAGGCGTGAGCGTAATACTTCATGTTGTCTGGATCAGCTAGCACGGCATATAACGCATCATAATCATCATTAGTCATTTCCCGTAAAATCAACCGTTCTGTTTCAATAAGCACAAATCCACCTCCTCATGTTAGGATGCTTCCTCATTAAGCTTAAATGTATTTAACCTCTTTTTATCCTATTTCAAATTATGGAGCAAAATGCTGGAGATTCAGATCAAAGAAGCTAACGTGAAGCTAGGGAACGAGTAGCGCAGCGTACGTTTTTGGTACGTGAGCAACGGAGGCTCCCGATGAACGTTAGATTCGATGTCGAATAAACTACAGCGCATTACATCGTCATCAAAGTCATGCGTTTTGAACTACCTCTTTCAATGAGATTCAAAATGAAGGGACTTCAGGTCCGAGAAGCTAACGTGAAGCTAGGGAACGAGTAGCGCAGCGTACGTTTTTGGTACGTGAGCAACGGAGGCTCCCGATGAACGTTAGATTCGATGTCGAGTATGCTATCAATAACAACTTCGGCATCAAGTCCCTTCATTTTGAATTACCTCTTCCAATTGAAGTTCAAAATACTGGAGCTTCAGTGCCAAGAAGCTAGCGTGAAGCTAGGGTACGAGGATCGGAGCGTACGTATTTGGTACGTGAGAACCGGAGGCTCCCGATGAACGCTAGATTCGATGTCGAGTATGCTATCAATAACAACTTCGGCATCAAGTCCCTTCATTTTGAATTACCTCTTTCAATAAGGTTCAAAACACTTGGCTTTCAGGACCAAGAAGCTTGGACGCTAGTAGAAAACGAGCAGCGCAGCGTACGAATTAGGTACGTGAGCAGCGGAATTTTCGCTAGCGTTCAAGATTCGACGCCGAATAAACTACAGCGCATTACATCGTCATCAAAGTCATGCGTTTTGAGTTACCTCTTCAACTTTTTTTCGTTTGAACCTTTCTGCTATGTCTAAGTACCTCCCAATCTCATGCATCAGCATCAGCAGGGTGGCGCGAATTTCAAACTCCTCACGAGTCTTTGGAAGCTCCATAACACGAAACTGCTCCCTCAGCTGCTGCAGCCTCACCCTAACCTCACCAACATATACATCAGAGCGAGTATCCTGTGCGAGCTGTTCTAATAGATCTGCGATGCGTTCACTATGCTCTAACTTCCCATGTATGTATGCGACCATTTCCATCATATCGGTAATTGCTTCAAGCTGCTGACTTCTCATCGTAAAGTAGATCGACCAATACTCATCATAATCCCAGAAGCGGTTTTCTTTACTCCTCCGTGAAATCATCGAGCCTTGCTTGATCGCGTCCTCGACCTCAATCAATTCCGCCCCGCTCCACACATAGCTCGGATCACGCAAGGTCATCGCCAGCTTGTACAAAATTTGATAATACTTCAATTCAACCGTTTCTCGTAACGATTGAATTTCGCGATCATGCTTAGGCATGTACACCATATTAATAAGCGTTGCAGAGCCTAGTCCGACAAAAAGCAAGCAAATCTCATTCCAGATGAGCTCAGGAGTAACCTGTCCAGCATTATACAAATGAAACACGATGACACAGCTTGTCACAATGCCTTCCTTGAGCTGGAAACGGGACAATATCGGAAACGACAACAATATAAAGATCGCCACCGTCCAATAATGAAACCCGAGCAGCATAAATATAATGGAGGCAAACGCCAGTCCAAGCACCGAAGCAACAAAGCGGGTCATTACCGTCATAATTCCCTTTTTCCTTGTTACTTCGACGCCAAGAATGGCTAATATGCCAGCAGACAGCGCAAAATCCAATTGAAAATATAATCCTACATAAATAGCGATAATTGCAGCGATTGCTGTTTTAATGACACGTATTCCCATAGATGCAACTCCTAGCCGAAGATATGTCATTAGTATATCGATTACTTAGCGATCTTTCCAGCCAGAAGTAATTTTTCTTTCAAGCATACTCACTCCCTGATACATAAAAGTCGCTACAACAGCGATAACAACAAGCGTCGACAGCACTAACGTAAAGTTAAATACTTGGAAGCCGTAGATGATCAAATACCCCAATCCAACGCGTGCGACTAAAAACTCCCCAACTATTACGCCGATCCAAGCCAAACCGACATTCACCTTTAACGTCGAAATGATGACAGGAACGGCTGACGGCAAAATAACGTAATAGAAGCTTTGCCAACGCTTCGCTCCGAATAATGCTGCTACCTTGAGCAGACCTTCTTCTGTTTCACGGAAGCGATTATATATATTAATCGTTGTAATTATGACCGTGACAAGCAACGTAATCGCCACAATGGAGCCAAATCCAGGTCCTAGCCCAACGATAAGCAAAGGCCCTAACGCAACTTTAGGCATACTATTAAGCACAACGAGAAACGGATCGAATACTCGTGCTGCAAATGGGAACCACCAAAGCAAAGCAGCAATAAGCGTTCCGAGCAACGTGCCAAGCAGGAAACCCGCGACCGTTTCTGCGACCGTTATCCCAATATGCGGAAGCATACTGCCATTCGCTAACGAGACATATAAATGACTGGCGATTTTACTAGGCGAACTAAAAATGAGCGGGTCTACAAGACGTGCATTACTGCTATATTCCCACAGTAGGATGAAGCTAATTAATAGCAATCCTTGTACACCCATCACAAGCAAGCTTCTGCGCCACATTTTATTGCGATATTGCTTATGCAATACATGAAGCGGCGCCTGTATCGTACTGCCTTTGTTTCGATTTCCCTTCATAAGCCTATTCTCCCCTTTCCATTTCCTCATCTAGCTCATGCCATACTTCATCAAAGCATGCTTGATAAAGGGGATGCTTTCTTGCTTCAATTGGTCCTGCTGTTCTAAGCTCTCTAGGAATCGTAACGATTTTGCGAATATGCCCAGGATTTCGGCCTAAAACAACAACACGGTCGCTGATCGCTACTGCTTCTGCCAGATCATGCGTAACCAATATCGCTGTTTTGCCTAGGCGATCAAGCGTTGACTGGACCAACTCCTCCAGCTGCATTTTAATGTGCAGATCAAGTGCAGAGAAAGGCTCATCCAGCAGGAACAGATCTGGATCAGTAATAAGCGTGCGTGCCAAAGCAACGCGTTGTCGCATACCACCTGACAATTGATGCGGATATTTATGGGCCGACTGCTCCAAGCCAAGCTCATCGAGCAGAGCCATAATCTTTGCTTTACTGTCACCTTGCTTTTCCTTGCGAATTTCTAAACCGAGATTGACGTTTTGTATGATGCTGCGCCATGGAAATAAATAATCTTGCTGCTGCATATAACCAAGCCTAGACGAAGCCTCGGAAATGTGTTCGCCCATCACCTTCAGCTCGCCATAGGTTGGTTTGATTAATCCAGCAATCATATTGAGAATCGTCGTTTTGCCACATCCACTCGGACCGACAAGGCTAATAAATTCTCCACGATATACCGTAAGATTAATGTGATTCACAGCAAGATGGGCACCAGACGCATTGACATAAATATGAGTTAAATCCTTTAGCTCCAGCACCTTTTCTTTGTTCATGAATCGCTCTCCTTCGTTAAACTGTCAAATTAATTTAGAGTTCAAATCGCTCGACGTCGAGTTACTTCAGCGATATAACTTCGACATCAACGTCGTGCAATTTGAGCTACCTCTTCCAATCAAGTTCAAATCTCTCGGCGTTCAGGTCCGAGAAGCTAACGTGAAGCTAGGGAACGAGGAACGCAGCGTACGTTATTGGGTACGTGAGAACCTAAAGTGTTTTCGTAGAAAACACACCTCGGAAGCATAACCTTTCCGATGAACGTTTGATTCGACGTCGAGTTCACTTCATCGATATAACTTCGACATCAACGTCGTGCAATTTGAACTACATCTCTATTTAATTGCTTTTTCTGCAAATTCCGTGTTCACTATCTCCCCATGCTCAATCCGTGACGCAAGTTCACCTGCGCTGTCCATAATATCAAGCAAGTTATTCCACTCTGTCTCGTCAACGATTGGATCAGATGCGTACGAGCCTTGAGCCTTGTAACGAGCAATTGAGCTCTCCATAATGTCTAAATCAACATTTTCAAAATAAGGAGCAACAACTTCTGCAATTTCAGCTGGCGAGTGATCATTGACCCATTTTTGAGCCTTGTGAACGGCATTGGTAAAGCCTTGAACAACGTCTTTATTTTTATCAATATAGCTTTGTTTTGTCATAAACACCGTGTACGGTAGAAGCCCGCTTTCAACGCCGAAGGAAGCTACAACATATCCCACGCCTTCTTTTTCGAAGATCGAAGCGGTTGGCTCAAATAACTGCACATATTCACCTGTACCTGAAGAAAACGCTGGTGCAATGTTCGCAAAATCTACGTTTTGAATAAGCTCCAGATCACCATGTGGATCGATGCCATGCTTTTTCAACGTAAATTCACCAGCCATCTGTGGCATCCCGCCTTTGCGTTGTCCGAGGAAAACTTTCCCTTTCAACGTCTGCCAATCGAAGCTTTCGCTAGGCTTACGAGCAACCAGGAATGTGCCGTCTGTTTGCGTTAACTGAGCAAAGTTAATAACCGGATCATCACTACCCTGCTGTGCTACATAAATCGATGTTTCCGAACCAACTAAAGCAACATCAATGACGTTAGATAACAACGATGTCATCGTTTTATCGCCACCTGGTGTCGTGGTTAGCTCGATTTTAATTCCTTCATCTTCAAAAAAGCCTTTCTCGATCGCTACATATTGCGGTGCGTAGAACAGTGAACGTGTTACCTCTCCAATTCGTACGACTGTATTTTCTTTGCTGTCTTTGCCACAAGCGCTTAACGCAAATGTGCTTACGAGCAATACAGCCAGCATAACTAGCAATGCTTTTCTAGCTCTCATCATGATTCTTCCTCCTTAAGTAGCTGATAAATTTAACTTCTAAAACCAACAGAACCAATAAAATCGCCCTTAGCAGTGCGATTATTGCTAACTCATCCCTCCTGCTCATCTCCCAACCGTGAGAGTACATAAGCCATTTTGTAGTGCTATAGCCTATTCAACAGAAACTAAGGTGGTGATTATTTTATTGTTAAAATTTGTATCAGTGCCTTCTTGCCTTTTCTATGAAATTAGAATATTATCTAATTAGAAACTCATCTAATTTATAGAAAAACGAACTAGAAAGGAGAATACCAATCATGCAATTAGATAAGATTGTGAATTACCATAAAGCACTATCCGATGTCACAAGAGTAAAAATATTAACCTTACTCGTTAATGGAGAATTGAACGGTCAAATCATTGCTGAGCATCTTGGCGTGTCTACTGCAACGATTACACATCATGCCAGCAAGCTACGCGAGGTCGGGCTTATCAAGGAAAGAAGAGAAAAAAATACAATCTATTTCTCGCTAGATTATCAAGCATTAAAAATTCATGCGGAGGCGACAATGGAACTCATTAATAAAGCGGGAAATGAATCACAGCTAGCGCAAGCAGACCCAGCTGAGCATAAAAATAATGAGCTAAAGACTTCTGTACTGAAAAACTTCTTTACGTCAGAAGGTAAGCTGAAGCATTTGCCAGTGCAGCTAAAAAAGAAGCTAATTGTGCTTGAAAAGATTGTGGAAGGGCTTGAGAAGGGGCGCAAATATACAGAGCAAGAAATGAACGCATATATTAAACATGTACACGATGATTATGCTACCATTCGTAGAGAATTTATTATGCATCATTTTATGTTCCGGGAAAACGAAATTTACGAGTTGAATCCACCAGAGCTTTGGACCAAATGGTATCGCCTACACTAGAGAAGTTGTCAACACGCAGATTGATTGTGAAAAATGCGAGCTTAACTATTTTTCAACTATATCAAACGCTCTACGTCTACGTTACATTACTCAATAACATGTAAGTATAGGGGGACTTGCAAATGAGCATCACTTTCTATCTTGTGAGACATGCACTAAAAGAAAAGGCCATTGGAGATGTACCAATCACTTCAAAAGGAGCGTTGCAAGCACAGCTTACAGCGAGGCGCTTTTGCGGTTTTCCAATAACTCACATCGTTACAAGCCCGCTTAGAAGAGCAAAAGAAACCGCGGAATATATTGCGTTAGAGACTAACTTACCAATAAAAGTAGATGCTCGTTTGAGGGAACGGGCTAACTGGGGAGACTTGCCTGGGCAAACTTTTCAAGAGTTCGTTAGGATGTGGGATCAGTGTACACATGAGCCTGAATATATACCGCCTATTGGCGATTCAGTAAAACAAGCTGGATTACGCCTTGCTTCTCTTTTATCTGAATTATCAACACAACACCCCGTGCATAGCAAAATCGTACTTGTTACGCATGGTGGATTAATTACAGACTACCTAACTCAAACATTTAACAAGGACGAACTTAATGGTTGGCACCCTGAGTTTATATCTGTACAAAACAAGTTGATTCCTGAGTGTTCAATAACTACCGTAAGTTATGAAGGTGGACACTGGAAAATTAAAGACTTTGCATCAGTTGAACATCTAAAACAGTAAGCGTGATGTCAGCATGAGTGATTACATTAAAACTAAAGAAAAACGAGCTGTCTCTTCACCCAAGATGTAGACAGCCCGCTCTATGAACTCAATGTAAATAACTACAGCTTATAAATGTTCGTATATTTATCCTTCAAATATTGTACCAAGTAGTTAGGATTCAACGGCTCATTGGTAATTTCCTCAACTAGCTCAGAAGGTGATTTCATTCGACCATATTGATAAATTTTATCGGCTAACCATTCTTTAATTGGCAGCAGATCACCCTGCTCCACCTTCTGCCATAAATCAGGCATTTGCTGCTGCAACGTATTGGTAAATTGAGCAGCATACATATTACCTAAAGAATACGATGGGAAATAGCCAAATGCGCCGCCAGACCAATGTACATCCTGCAGTACACCCTCCGCATCGCTTGGAGGCTCAACGCCTAAATACTTCTTATATTTCTCATTCCAGACCGCTGGCAGCTCACTAGCCTTAAGCCCTTCGTTGAAAATCATTTTCTCGATTTCATAGCGAATAATAATATGTAAATTATACGTAAGCTCATCTGCCTCAATACGAATTAACGAAGGCTTCACCGTATTATTTCCACGATAAAATGTATCCATATCAATATTTGCTAACTGTGGGAAACGAGACTGTAATTCACCGTAATATGAATTCCAGAAATGGCGGCTACGTCCAATGACATTTTCCCAAAAGCGGGATTGCGATTCATGTATCCCCATTGAAGTACCTGTGCACAGCGTAGTGCCGACTAGCTGCTCTCTAATATTTTGCTCATAGAGCGCATGCCCGCCTTCGTGGATCGTACCGAATAAAGCGCTAGTGACATCGTCAACTAAATATCTTGTCGTAATACGCACATCATGTGGATTAAGCCCTGTTGCGAAAGGATGTACACTTTCATCCAATCTGCCCGCTTCAAAATCAAAGCCCATTTGCTTCAAAATAAATAAGCTATAATCCTTTTGCGCCGCCACATCAAACTGTCCCTCTAGAAAATCAATACGCGGCTGATGCGGACTGTTCGCGATTTGCTCAGCAAGCGGCACGAGCTGATCTCGTAGGCTGCCAAATATGCCGTCAAGCTGCTCTACCGTCATGCCAGGCTCATATTGATCCAGCAATGTATCGTAGCGTGTGCCCTTTACCCCCCACAGATCGATCATCTGATTGGTGAGCTCTATAATTTGCTCTAAATAAGGCTGGAAGCTGGCATAATCATTTTCTTCCTTGCACACTTCCCATTTGTTTTCAGCTTGCGCAGTCAATACAACATATTTTTGATAAAGCTCAGGCGGAATTTTCACACTGCGATCATAGTCTTTACGTGTTTCTTCTACCAGCTTACGATTTAATGAATCAAGCTTCGACCAAGACTCCTCACCTTCTAGCTCCGTCAATAGATCACCTAGCTCCTGCGAGGTAGATAAACGAAACATTTCCGATGATAGCGTACCGATGACCTCAGAGCGAATATCCATCCCTTTACGAGGTGCACCTGTACGTAAATCCCAATAAAGTACGGCTAATGCCTCTTCATATTGCTTAATTTTCTGATTAATTCCACGAAACTGCTCTAATACGGTCATTTCTCAACTTCCTTCCATCATAAATTATCAACATAGCTGAGGTTTCTTGTCATCACATTCTATCTTGAATTATAATGCATTATACACAATTTACCTAGAGAATAGGATGATGAATACATGCGTATTACCTTTTCTGATGCAGCGGTTGAGTACTTAACCCCGCTTTTGAATAGTGCTGGTAAGCAGTTGAAGTTTTTGCACAATACCGCTGGCAATGGCTGCGCGGATAACGGGATTCCAACCTTAACGCTCATTGACGAGCCTACGAGCGGAGATGTAGCAGGAGAAGCTGACCCGCTGCCCTTCTATTACGAACCGCGGCACGAAGTGTATTATGAGGATCATATGAAGATTGATTACAAGCCGCAAAGCCATACCTTCAGCTTAAAAAGTGATGCACAGATTTATTCTTACAATTTACGCTTTATCAAATAAGCTACCATGAACAACAGCGCCCCCGAAGCTAGTAATCTCATCTAACTTCAGGGGCGCTGCTGCTTCATCACGAGCTAACCTATAGTGGGGAAGTTAGACTGATGTAAGCGACTTTATTATTGTCAAAATATAAATGGAACTTCAAATAGTCACCGATGGAATAACTCCACTGAGCTTCAGTATCTAAATTCGGCTTACCTAACGATGAAAGCACCTCTTCCTTCGTTAACCCGAGCTTTATGCCATCCTTCGTCTCTACACGATCAGAAATAAATACAATTTCCCGATCGAAGAGCAATGCTTGATTGTCATAATAGTAAATAGCTGAGACAGTTTGCGAGCCTTCGTCATAATAAGGTGCGATAGCTTCCCCTTCCGAATTGTTCACTAGGCTCATTTTCCATTCATTAAAATCCATGTTGTTAATCTTGAATTGCTCTGCATCATACCGCAGACTTTCATCAATCCCCTTACTACCAGCTGCACGCTGTTCATATGCAGCTGTAAACACTACATCAAGCTTCGCTAGCTCTGAATCTGGATGAAATATTCCTGCCATCAATTTGGCTACTTCAGCACTGGCATAATAACTGCTCTCACCTAACTGAAAAGTGTTATTCGTGCGATCGTATGGAATAACTAGTGTTTGGTCAGCACTATGAATATAAATGAATATATCCCCTTCATTAATTGTCTGCTCTACTGACTTAGCAACTGATAAATCTAACCAGTACAGGCTTTGCAGAATGACATACTCTCTCGTTTCTGGCACAGCGTATTGATCGCTTCCTTGTTGAATCGAAATAGACTGAACTTTTGCCTCATCATAGGTTGGCTCATCTTGCAGCGTTGTCGTTAAATAAGTTAAATTATCTCCAGTAGATATTGGTGTAGCTTCAACCAGTTCACTAATCGCAGGTTGATCATGATCATGATTACCTTCCAATGATGTAGGAGTTGGAACAGCTGTCGCTTGAACTTTCTCACCGTGCTCCTTGTCCTTACTGCCCTGCAGAACAAGCCCAATGACAACTCCGACTACAACAATAGTAATTGCAATGATCCATAGAAGCTTATTGCTTTTTATTGATTGCATATTCTCTCCTATCCCTCCCGGAAATTCATATCCAGAAGGATAGACGAAACATTCCCTAAATTTGTTACTTATTTATAATATTTTAAATTTTATCCACTTTCTTTTCGTTACCAACAACTGTTTCTTTACCCGAGGTAACATCTTGAGCAGCTAGCTCCGCCTGCTGATGTCGCAGTTGTAATGCTGCTTCTCTTGCAGCAATGACTTCACTGCGATCACGTCTCGTATGACGATAAATGATGTCTTCACTCAGCTCATCACTAGAAAGCTGCCAAGTCAAGTCACGTGCCACAGCTTGCTTCTGGCATAACGCAAGTAGCCCGTTATCACTGAACGGTAAGAGTATATCCTCATACTCATCGTAGGAACGACAAGCATCGACCCTAGCCTCTAAAATCTCAACTAGTTCATCGTGAACAAGTCCAAGCTGAGCACTATTATGCTGGGAAAGCTTAGATAATGCCCCTTTATACATCAGCCTAGCACCACGCCGCTGACCTCGGCGCTCATGATACTGACCGACAGCAACCTGAATCATACAAACCCATAGCTGAGACAAGGGATCATCAGGATGCTCCTTCCAATATTCCTCCAACAGCTCATGACATTCAAAATAATCTCGCGTCGCATGAAACTGTATTAAATACTCTATATATGCTTTTGGGTAATTCACACCATCACCTACAAATTTTTTTCAAAAAAAATTAGGAAATTTTGAAACCAAACTTTATAATAGACGTAATGTCATACTATAGCAACCTTTAACAAACTTTAAGCACATTTTCAGGAGGGACAAGTTTACATGAAAAAAGGTTTTTTAGTAATGCTGGCACTGACGGTATTTCTTGCATTAGGCCTAGGTTTCAGCGACACTGCTGATGCAAAGCGTGGAGGTGGCTTTAAGTCTAACAAGCAAAGCTTTACTCAGAAGAAGGATTCCACTACACAGCAATCCAACACCGGTTCTACATCAGGTACTGCTAACAAAAGCACAACTGGTACTGGTTCAACTGCAACAACCAAATCCGGCGGTCTATTTGGCGGTAGCTCATTCATGAAGGGCATGATGATTGGTGGACTTGCTGGTATGCTATTCGGCGGCATGTTCGGTAACATGGGCGCATTTGGCGAGATTCTTGGTTTGCTAATTAACGTGGCTGCAATTGCGGCGATCTTTATGATTATTATGGCAGCATTTAAATATCTGCGTAATAACAAAAAGCCAGCTGCTGCTGGTCATAACTACAATCGCTATAACGACCGCGATGAAGAAGATCGTAACGGAAGAGGTTAAGCTTATATATGCGTATATTCACTGACGAGATCATTAATGCGATTTGCTTAAACATGGCAGATCGCCGTGGCGTTAAGCCAACCGACATTGAAGTACAGCTTTCATGGGATGAGGAATACGGCTATACTGCTGAAGTTTGGGTTAATGGTCGCTCTCAATATTTGCTTCAAGCAAATATTATGGAAGCATTAGAGCAATATTTTTACTCCGAGTACCAATTGCGAGTGTTCCGCTCAGACATCGTGCTTGGCATTGATGAAGAAGCAGAACAATTTTGGGCCGAAGCAAGAGGCTAATCTTTCATAACGTATATGCATTATCTTGTATAACATGCATCAAGGGGCTGTTTAGATCGCCAGTAAAACTGACGACCTAGACGCCCCTTTTCTTATTTCTATATGGTTTACCATTTTCTGCTTTCAAAATATTGCCCTTTTTTCACAAAAATTCCCGCTTCTCATAAACTACCAAGTTACTTCTCTCCCCTTTCACGATATACTAGAGTTAATATAGTATAGGAGAGTGATGGAGTTCTTGAAACGATTAACCGTTACGCTGCTTGCGATAGTTTTGCTATGCTTATCTTTTCAGCCATTCCAGCAAACTGTCGATGCAGCCAGCATGACACAGTATCGTGTCTATCAAAATGATAAGCCGCTAAAGGAATTTGCAACACAAAATCAAGCCATTGCATATGCCAAGTACTACAGCTACAGTCATGTAGAGAAAATAAGTACTCGCCAGTGGGTATGGCATAACTTTCCAAGCTATAAGGTGTACATAAACGGTGCATCCAGTAGTAAGCTTGAATATGCAAATTTATCAGAAGCAACCAAGGTAGCCTCTCAGAGTATTAATTCCTATGTAAGAGAGCTGCAAAATGTCGGTTGGGCCTATGAAAACTTCGCCAAATTCGTCCTCTACCAAGGAGACAAAACCTATGATAATTGGCAGTTCCGTTCTTTAGAAGATGCTAAAAAAGAAGCTAAAAAATGGACCAATGCGCATATTATCAACGTAAGCACGAAGGCTTGGGTATGGGATAATTTGACCGACAAAATGGTGAAGGAGCAGCGCGCTCAGGAAGCCGTATATGTCATCCATGTTAACGGCGAGCCAGCGAAAAATGGTAAAAGCTATTCCTTCCTTAAGGATGCGATTGAAGCCGCTAACAAACTTAGCAATGCCGAGGTTATCAATTCAAAAACCGGAAAATCTGTGCACCAAAATCTACTAATCTATGAAGTGTACAGTCAAGGCTCTTTAGTGAAGAAGCATTCCACGCTCGACGCTGCCGTGAAAACAGCAAAATCACTGTACGCATCAGAGGTAAAGCTGAACAAAGGTTTGCTTTGGAGTAATGTCCATTATCTTGCTGTTTATCAAGGGGATAAGCTTTTAAAGCAGTTCCACTCGTTAAATAGTGCGCTAAGCTATGCGAAGCAATTTAAGAACACGATGTTAAAAAATGCTGATGGACGGACAATTTGGTCTTACGCGAAAGACTTTATTTATATGGGCTGGAACGGCTCTAGCGCGGTTAGCACAATTCGTAACCACGTCAGCAATACACAGGGACTCGATATTACTTCGCCAACATGGTACACATTGCTGGACGCTTCAGGCAAGCTGAACGATAGCTCTAACGCTGCACTTGTCGCAGAGTATGCTAAAAAAGGAATCGAAATTATTCCGCTCGTTCACAACGAGTTCGATAAGGAAGTGACTACGAAGTTTCTTGCCGACCAAAAAGCACAGCAAACCTTTATTGATGCGCTGATGAAAAGCTTAGTAAAGCTTAAAGTCAATGGAGTTAACCTAGACTTTGAAAACATTGCAGCCGCTGATCGTAAAGCCTTTACAAGCTTTGTCGAGAGGTTTACAGAAGCAGCACATGCTAACAAGCTTACTGTGTCTATCGACCTGCTACGAGGCGATGTACGCTGGAATCATTTGACCGCATATGATTATGAGGCAATTGGTAAAGTTGTCGACTATGTCATGATTATGGCTTATGATGAGCATTGGACAGGATCTGATACTCCTGGCTCAGTCAGCAGTCTCAACTGGGCAGAGGAAGGCATTAAGCAGCATCTTCAATACGGAATTCCGCGCAGCAAGCTAATACTAGGCATTCCATTCTACTCTCGTGAATGGAAGCTTGATAGCTCAGGTAATCTAGTTTCTAATAAAACGCTGCTCATGAAGGATATTGCTGCACATGCGAAGCAAAATAATGCAACCTCAACCTTTGATGCAGCGAGTGGTCAATATCTTTACACCTACAAAAAAGACGGCTACACCTATATGTTCTGGGCTGAAACAACGGATACGGTATTAGCTCGCGTGCAGCTAGCAAAGAAATATGATCTAGCTGGCGTTGCAGCATGGCGCCTTGGTTACGAGGATGCTTCACTATGGGAAGCAATGCTCAAGGTTAAAGAGCAATAAGATTACTGCATTTATTATTCTATTGCATGATATCTATCAAAATAAGCCAACATTACGATGCATGATGACCGTAATGTTGGCTTATTTCTTATCAGCATATATGATTCAGTTATTATTTGCCGCCATCTAGCAATACAGTTTCCAAGTACTCCAGCTGACCTGTCAAGGAGATTGGATCGCTAAAGTAGAACGAAGGCTCATAAATGTAGTTTACTCTTTGCTCTTTTACAGGAGCAGTATCAGCAAATAGCGGATCATCTAGAATGGTTGTGCCGCCTGGGTTAGAACCAGCGATAAATACATAATCCCCTACATATTCAGCAATTACCTCTTGAGAAAGTGCTACATAACGGTTACCAGTTTTCTTGATCTCTTCTGCAAGCTTTTCAGGATAGCTTAGACCTAGGTAAGAAAATAAAATCTCTGTCCCACGACCGTAGTTTTCACCGTAAATGTAAAACTCAGTTACATAATCACCAATTACGCTAATTGTTTGTTCTTTATTAAATTCGCTATCAAAGCGTTCCTTTGCTTTGTTTAGCTTGTCATTCCACTCTTGAATTTGCTTTTCAGCTTCTTCTTTTTTACCGACAATTTCACCGATATCAACCAAAGTAGCTAATCGATCTTGACGCTTAGTCAAGTCAAATGCGACCGTTGGTGCGATTTCTCTTAGCTTATCAATATTAGGATTCGTTGAATCTGTAATAATCAAATCAGGGTTTAATGCCAATGTTTCTTCAACGCTTTCTTGCGTAAGCAAAGTTGCATCCTTCAATTGCTCACCGATAAATTCGCTGTCCTGTGCAAGCTCAAACACTCCAACAGGTGTAATGCCAAGACTTAATAAATGACCAGGATAATGCCATGTAGCGACAACTACTCTCTCTGGGTTAGCAGGTATTGTTACCTCAACACCTAAATCATCTGTGTATACCTTCGCTTCCTCCACTGGCTCCTTCTTATCATTCGAACAAGCCGATAATGTAATCACAACCAAAGCTACTAAAATGAATAAAACCTTTTTCAAAAACCCCACTCCTCTAATCTGATATTGATATTGAAAATCATTATCACCGAATATATTAATCTGCATATATTGGTTTGTCAATATTTTCACGAAAATTTTCTAAAATACCATATTTATTCGTTCATTTGAACTAATTCACAGCCTATTACTCTCATGTACAGCTCCATATTAATCGTTAAATGTAACAAATTCACTAAATAAAAAAGGAAAAATTTCTCATGTAAATAACTACAAAATTCGATATACTCTTATATATGAGGAAATGATCATAAATTTCAACCGAGGAGTGAATCAATTGAAGAAAAAGGTTTTTGTAACAATTATGGCTTCTACTATTGTAGCAAGCATGGCGACAGGTGCTTACGGGGCAACAAAGCTGCAAGAAATTAAAGCATTTCTTAATCCTGCTATCTCCATCAAGGTTGACGGTGTCCCAACCCAACTGAAAGATTCCAATGGCCTTAACATCGTTCCGATTACATACAAAAACACGACTTATTTGCCAGTACGCGCCGTTTCTGATGCGCTTAATATTGCAGTAAACTACGACTCAAAAAGCGACACTGTGCAATTAGGGGAAAAAGTAGACGGTACAGCAATCTCCAAAGGCTTTAATGATATGTATCATACAAAGGATCCTCAGTTTACAAATTATAAAGGTAAAGATTACAAAGAGGTTTTCTATGACAATGCGAGCAGCAATCGTTCCTCAAGCTTTATGCTATACCCTAAAAAGCAGCATCAAACACTTTATTTGCAAATCGCTGCAATCGATGAGCCGATTGAAAAGCTAACGATCAAGGATTCTAATAACAATGTCATCCTGAAAACTGTTGATGTCATCAATCCTGAGCAGGAGCTAATAACTGTTGAGGTTAATGTTGGCGGGGTTGACGCACTATATGTTCATGCCGATGCGAAAAGTGGTGGAAAAGTATTTATTCCATTAACGACGTCTTACTATAAATAAAAAACTAAACGAATAAATAAAGAGGGAAGCTTAGAACGCATGCATACTGTGCTACTGTGCTGCAAGCGCCAAGCTTCCCTCTCGTTATAACAATAGCAAAGCCGTCGTAATCCCATGTAATATAAGCTATAATAAAGGAAATAATTGCTAGTCCAAAAGGAGAGATCGATGTGACTCTGTTTGCTAATGATCTGCTAAAAGGTAAAGTCGTGCTTATTACTGGTGGAGCAACCGGATTAGGTAAAGCAATGGCAAAGGTATTTATCACTTTAGGTGCGGATATCGCCTTAATGAGCCGCAATGAGCAGAACCTAAAGACCGCATCAGAGGAGCTTAGCACAGCTGAACGACAAGTGTTCTATACCGTATGTGATGTTCGAGATTCCACTGCAGTCGCTGCAGCAATTGATTCGGTGATCCAGCATTTCGGTAGAATTGATGTACTCATTAATAACGCTGCTGGCAATTTCATTAGCCCTACAGAGCGTCTATCTCCTAGAGCAGTCGATACTGTACTAAATATCGTGCTTCACGGTACGTTTTATACGACATTAGAGCTAGGTAAACGTTGGATTGAACAGGATCATGGCGGCGTTATGCTGAACATCGTCACGACATATGCCTCTACTGGCTCATCATTTGTAGTTCCTTCTGCAGCTGCTAAAGCAGGAGTGCTCGCGTTGACCCGCTCCCTTGCCGTTGAATGGGCTAAATATGGAATTAGACAAGTAGCGATCGCACCAGGACCTTTCCCAACTGAAGGTGCGTCTGAACGACTTGCCCCTAGCCAAAATTTCTTAGCGAAGATGGCTGATCGCGTACCACTTGGTCGATTTGGTGATCATGAGGAGCTAGCTAATTTAGCCGCTTACTTAATTTCTGATTATGCCGCCTATATCAATGGTGAGGTCGTCACAATTGACGGGGGAGAATGGCTACAAGGAGCTGGAGAATTTAACGATCTCCTATCATTAAGTGATGAGGAATGGGATGAACTAACAGAGAAAGCTAAGGGCAATCGATCATAAATAATTGAAACCGCTTCAAATCCTAATTAGATTTATAGGATTTGAAGCGGTTTTTTACTCTTCCTATTCACTTTTGTAGCTACCTAATGCCTCCAACAGCTTTATAGCGGGACCCATTCTCCCTTCAATTTTAATAGCTCCTGTCATATAAGCTAAGGTTGAGTTTAATTGATGTGATAATAGTTTGATCATATCCTTTTCAGAGATGACGATTGTACAATCGACAGGACGCTCGCCTAGCGATTCATTGATTGTTACTAGCTCATCTTCTATATGAACGAATATTTCCCAGCCCTCTTTTAGCTGAAAGCAATAGTGATAGTGAAGATGTGCGATTGCTTCTGGTGCAGCAATCATCTGTCGCTGCAATTTCTTAAGCAGTTCTAGTACTTGATTACTCAACGTTATGCCCCCTTATCAATGACACGAAATATTGCTGTTCCCGTTGCTAATAAACGTCCCTCTTGATCGATAACCTTCGCACCTGTATTAATCATCTTGCGAGAAGCATGAACCACTTCAGCTTCAACGGTTATTTTTCCTTCCTTTAACGCAGCCAAATAATTGACATTCAGCTGAATCGTCACTGTCTCTTGCCCTGGTCTATGCATCGTTGCAATAAATCCCATAGCAGAATCCATCAACGAAGCATGAACGCCACCGTGCAAAATACGTACCATATTGAGATGATGTGGCTGTATATCAATCGAAACAACAACCTTCTCAAGTGTTGCCTCTTCTAATTCACAACCTAAATACTCCCAAAATGTACCCTCAGAAACCTTACTCAGCCTTTGTAATTCTTCTTCTGAGAAAATAGTTTTCATATGACGTCCCTCCACTCTTCTATCATCTAGTATTTAACCGCTTACAAATTAGCTCGACTTTAAATTTCCGCCTCCATCAGTTCGCTGTTCTTCAGCCAGCTTTTGCATCTCATCCTCAATTAGCTTACGCCGTAATATTTTTCCGACTAGCGTTTTAGGCAAGGAATCACGGAATTCATAGGCTTGAGGAACCTTATAGGCTGCTAATCGTTCTTTACAGAAAGCCTTCAGCTCTGCAGCCGAAACGGTAGCACCGTCCTTTAACACGATGAAGGCTTTAACGGTTTCACCGCGATAAGGATCTGCCATCCCCGCTACAACGGCTTCCTCAACATCAGGATGCTCAAACAATATCTCCTCCACCTCACGTGGGTAAATATTGTATCCGCCAGCAATAATAAGGTCTTTACGACGGTCAAGAATATAAAAGAACCCATCCTCATCCATTCGACCTAAGTCACCTGTATAAAACCAGCCATCCTTTAACGTTCTTGCTGTTTCCGTTGAATTATTCCAATAGCCCTTCATCACCTGCGGACCTTTAATGACGAGCTCACCAATTTCTCCATTTGGCAATGGTTCACCACTGTTCGGATCAACGATTCTCGCCTCCGTATCAGGATACGGTATTCCAATTGAGCCTGTTTTGCGAACACCCCAAATATTATTAGCATGTGTAATCGGGGAGGTTTCTGTTAAGCCGTAGCCCTCAATTAGCCTACCGCCTGTTAATTTCTCGAATTTCTCCTGTACCTCTAACGGTAATGCGGCAGCTCCACTTACACAAACTTCAATGGAGGATAAATCATATTTGTGCACATATGGATAATTAATTAAGGAAATATACATCGTTGGTGCACCTGGGAATAACGTCGGCTTAAACTTATGAATCGCCTTAACAACAGCTCCAACCTGAAAGCGCGGCAGTAGTATTAACATCCCGCCAGTTTTCACACTTAGATTAAGCAGCACGGTTAAGCCAAATACGTGAAAGAACGGGAGTGCCGCCAAATACCCCTGATTCGGTCGATCCACCTTATAGCACCAAGCACCAGCCTGAGTTGTATTTACTAGCAAATTATAATGTGTTAGCATAACTCCTTTGGCGACACCTGTTGTACCTCCTGTATACTGAATTAACGCAAGGTCTTCAACTGCATTTACCTCATGATAGACTGGGTCTGCAGAGCTTTCCTTTAATAGTGAAACTAATCTTAAAATACGATGATCATAGTTTACTTTGGCAGCCATACCATCACGTTTGGCTTGAATCGGGTATAACAAATTTTTCGGAAACGGCAAGTAATCCTTGATAGAAGTCGCAATAACAAATTCCATCGGCTTACTACTCATCGCTTTCTCCACACGTGCCACTAAAGGATCAAGCGTTACAATAACTCTAGCACCTGAATCCTTCATTTGATGCTCAATTTCACGAGGCATATAGAGTGGATTTGTCATTACACCAATTCCACCAAACAGCAGTGTACCATAGTAAGCAATGATAGCCTGTGGACAATTTGGCAGCATAATTGCTACACGATCGCCCTTGCGAATACCAAGCCGAAGCATGGCATTCGCAAAGCGATAGCAGGATTTCAGTAGAGTCTCATAGTTCATCGTATAGCCCAAAAAATTTAACGCAGCATGTTTCAGATATTTTTGTGCGGTATCGACTAGAATCTTTGCAAGATTATGCTGTGGATAGTCAATTGAATGCGGCACTTCAGCTGGATAAAACTTTAAATGAGCTGGATTAGTCACATCGTTCACTCCGTTCGCAGAATTAGTTTATATACTTTTCTGCAGAGATGACTCTAGTTGCGATATTCCGTTTCATACCAAGAACATTAAGATTACTTCTTCTTACTAGCTTTTTCAAAATGGATAATTGAGTTCGCAGCGTATCACCACTTTCCATTGCAGCTAAAATCTCTTTTGCACCTTGCTCAATTTTGCTGAATTCCTCATGAATGAATACTTGCGTCATTTCAATTGCAAGCTGATTCGGCGCTTCCCCATTTTTAGCGATACGTTTTTGCGTACGAAGCAATGCACTTTCCATTGCAAATACGTTAATCATCATATCTGCAAGATGGCTTAAAATTTCCTGCTGCTCCTCGAGCTTCAATTGATATTTTTGTACCGCCTGCGCACCACACATTAAGAAGATTTTTTTAGCCATTTTAATAAGATGAGCCTCTTGCTCTAATGTTCCTTCAAAGCTTTGAGCCGGAATCAGACTTAATAGCTCTGACTGTAATGCCATGGCCTTCTGCATCAATGGAAGCTCACCCTTCATTGCACGCTTAATGAGCGTACCAGGAATAAGCAGGCGATTGATTTCATTCGTCCCCTCAAAAATTCGATTAATACGAGAATCACGATAGTTACGCTCTACGCGGTACTCTTGAATAAAGCCATAGCCACCATGAATTTGCACAGCTTCATCAACGATTCTATCTAATGCCTCAGAGGCAAATACTTTATTAAGTGAGCATTCAAGCTGATATTCGGCAATCGCCTTCGCGGATTGATAGCCAACATTTTCACTGGCATGATCAACCTCAGCTAGCCCAACATCAAACAACCCCGCAGTACGATAAACCATACTTTCCGTCACGTAAGTTAAAATGTTCATTTCTGCTAGCTTTTTACCGATTAACGGGAAGGAGGATATCGCTTTGCCAAATTGTGTGCGCTCATTAGCATATTTCGCTGCCAGCTCGATGGAATCCTTTGATGCTCCTAGACAGCCAGAAGCTAATTTATAGCGACCGATATTTAAGATGTTAAAAGCGATTAAATGACCTTTACCTACCTCCCATAGCAGGTTTTCAACAGGAACCTTCACATTTTCTAAAATTAATGGACAGGTTGAGGAGCCTTTAATGCCCATCTTCTTCTCCTCAGGCCCGATACTAACTCCTTCCATCGTGCGTTCCACGATAAATGTACTGAAGTCCTTACCGTTGACTTTTGCGTAAACGATGAAAATATCTGCAAACCCAGCATTCGTAATAAATTGCTTCGTTCCATTCAACACATAATGTGTACCATCTTCAGATAATACAGCGGTTGTTTTAGCTCCTAGTGCATCTGAGCCAGATGATGGTTCAGTTAGGCAATAAGCAGCAATTTTCTCTGCTGTTGCAAGAGATGGCAAATACTTTTGCTTCTGTTCTTCTGTACCGAAGTAAACAATCGGCAATGTACCGATCCCAACATGCGCCCCGATGGAAAGCGCGAAGGCGGAGGCTTTTGTCATTTTCTCACTGACAAGCGCAGCACTCACCTTATCAAGTCCAAGACCACCATATGCCTCTGGCACCTCAACTCCAATTAGTCCAAGCTCGCCTGCCTTCTGCATAAGCTCAACGGTAAGTCCGTAGTTTAACTTCTCAATTTCTTCATCATGCGGTACAACCTCACCGAGAATAAACTGCTCCGTTGTTTCAGCAATCATACGATGCTCATCTGAAAAATCCTCTGGCGTAACGATTGATTGAAAATCTACCTCTTCAATTATATAGCTACCGCCTACTACCTTAGATGTTGTTGTACTCATGTTCATCTCTCCTCTTTCATTGATATGAAATACATGAAATCCCTTCAATGCTAAGCATGAACCTCAAATACACCTGCTGCCCCCATACCGCCACCAATACACATTGAGACAATACCGTAGCCACCGCCTCTACGCTGCAGCTCACTAATTAACGTTGTCGTTAGCTTCGTACCTGTACAGCCAAGTGGATGACCTAAGGCGATTGCTCCACCATTCACATTTACTTTATCTTCATCAATACCTAGCTCACGAATAATATGAATGCACTGTGAAGCAAATGCTTCGTTAATTTCGAATAAATCAATGTCCTCAAGTGATAGATTAGCCATCTGTAGCGCTTTTGGAATCGCCTTAACTGGACCGACACCCATAATCTCTGGCTCTACACCTGATAATGCAAAGGATTTGAATGTTGCTAACGGCTTTAAGCCAAGCTCGTCAGCCTTTTCCTTGCTCATGACAACTACTGCTGCAGCTCCATCGCTCATCTGTGAAGCATTACCAGCTGTAACTGTGCCACCAAGCTTAAAGGCAGGCTTTAGCTTACTTAACCCTTCAAGTGACGTATCAGCACGCACGCCCTCATCCATCTCAAAAACAAAGCTTGAGCGCTTTAGCTTCTCATTACTATCCAAATGCACCTGCTCTACTTGAACCGGGACAATCTCATCCTTAAACTTACCCTCTGCAATCGCCCTTGCTGCCTTTTGATGTGAGCGTACGGCATATGCGTCCTGATCCTCACGGGAAATATTAAACCGAGCGGCTACCTCCTCAGCTGTATGCCCCATTCCGATGTAAACCTCAGGCATTTGCTCTACGATTTTTGGATTAGGAGAAACCTTAAAGCCTGTCATCGGTACATGGCTCATGCTTTCTACACCACCAGCGATCAACACATCGGCATGACCTAGCATTACTCGCTCTGCTGCAAATGCAATCGACTGTAAGCCAGAGGAGCAAAAACGATTAATCGTTAATGCGGGCACGGTAACTGGGAACCCAGCATATAAGCTCATAATGCGTGCAAAGTTCAAGCCCTGCTCTCCTTCAGGCATTGCGCAGCCAATAATGATGTCCTCAACATCCTCTTTTTTTAAGCCAGGTGCTCGCTCAATGACTGCCTCAAGCACGACCTTACCTAAATCATCAGCACGCGTTTGGACAAGGCTACCTTTTTTCGCTTTACCAATTGCAGTGCGTGCCATAGATACGATTACTGCTTCCCTCATCATTTTCACACTCCGATCCTTTTAGTTACGCAATGCCTTTCCTTTTTTGAGCATATGCTCCATACGTTGCTGTGTTTTTGGCTCCATACATAGACTTAAAAATGCTTCACGCTCTAAATCAAGCATATATTGCTCCGACACATATGTTCCAGCCGGTACATCTCCACCAGCAAGCACATGTGCTAGCTTCTTAGCGATCAGCAGATCATGCTCCGAAATATAGCCGCTTTGATACATGCCAAGTGCGCCAAGCGTCAGCACTGCCTTACCCTCTGCTCCGATTACGCGAATTTTCTTCTCAGGGATTGGTTGATAGCCAGCCTTCGCCAAGCCGAGAACGGTTTGCTTCGCTTCGTAGATGACATGATCATCATTTAATACAATGCGATCCTGTGGACGGAAATAGCCTAATCGTTTGGCATCATGACCGCTTGTGGATACTTTTGCAGTACCTACCATTTCAAATATTTGATTCATGAGCGGCTGTAGATCAGCCTCTGGATTCGGTAATGCTTCACTCGCTCTAAGTGCTAGCTCCTTACAGCCACCACCAGCAGGAATTAATCCAACTCCGACCTCAACTAAGCCGAAATATGTTTCTGCTGAAGCTACAATGACATCAGCTGGCATACACGCCTCCACACCACCACCAAGCGTCATACGATGAGGTGCTGCCACAACAGGCTTATCTAACCGCTTAAGCTTCATCATCGTATTTTGGAACATGCGGATAATATCATCGATTTCATCCCATTCCTCATCCTGTGCTTCCATAAGCAGCAGCATAACGTTAGCTCCAACGCAGAAGTTTTTACCTTGGTTTGCAATTACTAAGCCCTCATAATTGCGACTGACTTCATCGACGCTTTGACTAATCATACTCAAAATATCAGCACCGATGGCATTGTTAGGTGAATGGAATTCTAAGCAAGCTACGCCATCGCCTAGATCTATTAAGCTCGCACCAGCGTTTGATTTAATCACCTTGCCTTGGTCCTTCAGCTGTCTTAGGTCGATCACCTCGGCAGGCTGCTGTAGCTGCTTATAGCTGGAATCAGTGGCTGCTTTTACAAACTTTTGACCGTTCTCTCCTTTGTAGAAGGACGTATTGCCTTCAGCAATCCACGCCTCTACCCATTTCGGCACCGCTACACCCTCTGATTTCATCCGCTCAACTGATTTGACAAGTCCAATTGCATCCCATGTCTCGAACGGACCTAGCTCCCAGTTGAAGCCCCACTTCATCGCAGCATCGATTTCCTCAATCGTATCCGCAATCTCACCTAGCTTTTGTGCGGAATATGCGAAAACATATTTTAAGACGTTCCAAGCAAAGGTTGAATATTGATCTCCAGCACTTATCAGTGCCTTTGTTTTCGCTCGCGCTCCCTTCGCCAGCTTCGCAGCCTCTAACGACGCTGAGGCAGCCTTCTTCTGCGGAGCATACTCTAACGTTTCAAGATTGAGCGATAGAATTTCACTACCATTAGCACCTTTACGCTTCTGATAGAAGCCTTGCCCTGATTTTTCACCTAACCAGCCGTTATTGACCATCTGTGTAAGCAATGGATTAGGTGCGAATACTGTACGCTCGTGCTCATTGTCTACGTTGTCGTATACATTACTTGCTACATGAACGAATGTATCCAGCCCTACTAAATCCAAGGTACGGAACGTTGCGCTCTTCGGTCTGCCTAATGCTGGACCAGTCACCGCATCAACCTCTTCAACGGTTAGCCCCGATTTTTGCATTTCCTGGAGCGTAATGAGCAGTCCATATGTCCCAATTCGATTAGCAATAAAGTTTGGTGTATCCTTAGCCAAGACGACACCCTTTCCCAGTACTCGTTCACCAACATCCTTAATTTGCTGCACAATCTCAGGCTTGGTCGACGGTCCTGGAATAACCTCCAATAGCTTCATATAGCGTGGTGGATTAAAGAAATGCGTCCCAAGAAAATGTGCTTGAAAGGCTTCGCTTGTATGCTTAGACATTTCTGTAATAGAAATGCCTGACGTATTCGAGCTAACAATGGTGCCTGGCTTCCACACCTGTTCAATGCGACTAAGCAACTGCTCCTTCACAGCAAGGTTTTCAACGACTACCTCGATAATCCAATCCACCTGAGATAGCTTCGCAAGATCGTCCTCAATATTGCCAGGCTTGATACGATCAGCAAAGCTTACATCGTACAGGGGAGCGGGATTCGTCTTTTTCAGCTTGGCAATCGCTGCAGTAGCAAGACGATTACGTACAGCTGGACTTTCTATCGTTAACCCCTTGGCCTCCTCTTCCTTCGATAATGAATTAGGAACTACATCAAGTAACAGCGTTGTAATTCCTGCGTTTGCCAAATGTGCTGCGATACCTGATCCCATAATTCCAGAACCGATTACAGCTGCTTTACGAATAACGTTCGCCATCATTAAGCCCCCACTTCCTCTTCAACATTTTCATCGTTATCATTGACCTGCTCTTTGCCGAATACGGCAAGCTCTAATATTTCGGCGATATCACGTGCCTTAACTGTGCTCTCTACCTCCTTAAGCTTTGTTCCATCCTCAATCATCGTTAAGCAATACGGACAAGCACTGCTAACCATTGTTGGCTTAACCTCCAATAGCTGCTCGGTTCTAGCGACATTGACACGTTTACCTGCTGTCTCCTCCATCCACATCATGCCGCCACCAGCACCACAGCACATTCCATTAGCTCTAGCTCTTGCTGGCTCTACCAGCTCTATACCAGGAATACCACGTAAAATATCGCGCGGTTGATCGTAAACATTGTTATAGCGTCCTAAGTAGCAGGAGTCATGATACGTAACACGTTCCTTCACCTTGTGCTTCACCTTAAGCTTGCCTTGCTTCATCAACCCATCAAGCAGCTGCGTATGATGGAATACCTCTACTCCTTCAAGTCCGAAGGCTGGATACTCGTTTTTCAACGTATTAAAGGTATGCGGACAAGCGGTTACAATTTTACGGACATTGTATTTTTGGAAGGTAGCGATATTCGCTGCACATAACTCCTGAAATAACATCTCATTCCCCATACGACGAGGCGTATCTCCTGAGTTTTTCTCCTCGTTGCCTAAAATCGCAAAGCTAACGCCTGCCTCATGAAGCAATCTTACGAGTGATTTTGAAATTTTGCGGCTACGTAGATCGTAGGAGCCCATCGAGCCTACAAAAAATAAATATTCAAACTCTGGGTTTTCTTTTACCGTTGGAACCTTGATGCCTTCAACATCACCAGTCCATGCTGCTCGATCATTACGATTCAATCCCCATGGATTACTTTGACGTTCAATGTTTTGCATCGCACGTTGTCCCTCATGCGGCATACTGCCCTGCATTAATACAAGATGACGTCGTAAATCGATAATTTTATCAACATGCTCATTGCCAACTGGACATTGATCCTCACAGTTACGGCATGTTGTACATGCCCATATCTCATCCTCTGTCATCACGTCACCAATAAGCTCGAGTTCCTCTACAGGCTTTTCTGTCTTAGCCCAGCTTTTCTTCTGCCAGTCCATCGTAGCTGTAACATCAGTAATTCCTTGACCGCTCCAATAGGATAAGCCACCAGCCTCCGTGCTAACTGCATGAGTCGTATTAGCCTCCGAGAATGCGAATGCGGGTGAAAACGCTGGTTTCCCTGTAACGGCTTGCCCCTTTTCCGTTAGATGATCACGTAGCTTCGTAATCATATGCATCGGAGAAAGAACCTTCCCTGTTCTTGCGGCTGGACATACATTCGTGCAGCGTCCACATTCCACACAGGCATAGAAATCAAACATTTGCTTTTTCGTAAAATGCTCGATTGCACCTACACCGAAGTGTTCAGCCTCTTCATCCTCCAAATTAAGATCAGATAGCTTACCAACCGGCTCTTTACGGCGGAACCATAGGTTAATAGGTGCAGAAATCAAATGAAAATGCTTTGATTGCGGTACATATACAAGGAAAGCTAACAGAATAAGTAAATGCGCCCACCAGCCAATGTAGAACAACACCATAGAAGCGGTAGGACCGAGAAATGAGAAAGCTTCAGCTAATAAGGAGCTGATTGGCATATACCAGGAAAACTCCATTCCATGCCAGATTCGTTCAAAGGTTAAGGAAAAAATAACGGAAAGCATTAAGCTATAAATAAATAGGAGTACGATACTTGGCTTATAGCCGCGTTTTAGTCGAGGTAGCTTCTCAATATATCGACGATAACCAGCATAGGCCATGGCGATTAGAATGCTAATGACTGTAAACTCTTGGAGTAGGTTAAAAACATCGTAAGCAGGGAAAGGAATATGACCACCACCAGTTAAGCCCTTGACGATCAGGTCAATCGCACCAAACTGTAAAATGATAAAGCCATAGAAGATAAAAATATGCATGATGCCACTTTTTTTATCCTTCAGGAGCTTGGAGTGAGCAAAAATTTGTAGAAGAAACTCTCTCCATCTCCCCTCACTTCTTTCCTTAAAATCAGCAGGTGCTCCCATCGAGGTATATAAATACCGATGGTATACGGCTCGATAAAACAAATAGAAGCCATACCCCGCAACACCCAATGTACAGACTAAATTCAAAATCTGCCATACCATATCCAATCATCCCTTTCGATATTTAGTATATCTACATTGCTTGATTAGAAAGAAAGCGGTTTCAAGTGGTGTTTTTATAAAATCTTATTGAATACCAATTGACAATAGGTGCTGGTTACAATAAGATTAAGAAAAATGAGTGAGCACTCACTCAATTACCATGAATTTTATCACTGAGGTGACAATATGACAAGTAGAAAAGAAAAAAAATATAATATTATTTTGGAAGCCGCATTAAAAGTCATCGCTCAGAATGGTTATCATGGTGCCCAGGTTGCAAAAATTGCTAAGGAAGCTGGTGTAGCAGAGGGTACCTTGTATATATATTTTAAGAACAAGGAGGACATTCTTATTTCCTTGTTCCGAGCAAAACTTGGTCATCTCGTGGAGCAGTTTCACGAGAGTATTAAAGAGATGGACAATGCGGAGCAAGCTTTACGCAAAATCTGTGAAATTCACTTTAACGAGCTTGAGCGTAATGTTGACCTTGCTTATGTTACGCAAATCGAGCTAAGACAAAGTAATATCGAGCTTCGTAAAGCGATTGGTGAAACGGTTAAGCCGTATATCAAGCTTATTGAGCAAACCATTCAAAAAGGCGTTACAGAACAAACCTTTCGCCAGGATCTTGATGTGAAGCTTTGCCGTCATCTCGTTTTTGGGGCGATGGATGAAGTAGTCACCTCTTGGCTACTTAGTGGTCAAAAATATTCACTATCATCTAAAGTTAATGGCACTGCGGACTTCTTTATTAGGGCATTAAAATAAGCTGCTCCATTAATAAAGTTCGTTACCTATATGCTTCAACTGTGTCACCATTCATTTCGAAAGAGGGGAATTAGGATGAATATTTATGTATTGTTAAAGCAAACATTTGACACTGAAGAAAAAATCGTGCTAGCTGATGGTAAAATCGACGACCAGGGAGTAAAATACGTCATCAATCCTTACGATGAATATGCTGTGGAAGAAGCATTATTGCAGCGTGACGCACATGGTGGCAATGTATATGTTATAAGTGTCGGTCCATCAAGAGTTCAGGATGCACTTCGCACCTCACTTGCTATGGGTGCCGATGAAGCAATATTAATTAACGATGAACAGATTCCCCAGGATGAATATTGTGTCTCGAAGGTGCTCGCCTCCTATCTTTCAAAGCAACAGGTAGATTTATTGCTGGGCGGGAACTTTTCCGTTGATAGCGGTGGTGGTCAGGTCGCATTGCGAGTTGCTAGCTTGCTAGGCTTGCCAAGCACCTCCTCGATCACAAAGCTTACAATCAATCAATCCACTGCTACTGTGATTCGTGATGCTGAAGGTGATAGTGAAACTGTAGAGGTAACGCTTCCTGCTGTATTTACTGCTCAGCAAGGGCTTAACGAGCCACGCTACCCTTCCCTACCAGGAATTATGAAAGCTAAGAAAAAGCCGTTCACAGAGCTAACCCTATCAGATCTAGGCTTGGCTGCTGCTGATATAACACCAAAAACATCAACAATATCGTTAGAGCTACCACCAAAGCGTCAAGCTGGTCAGCTACTAACAGGTGATATTCGTGAGCAAATTGTTAAGCTAGCTTCTATTATTTCTAGTACAGGGGTGATTAGCTAATGAGCAAACAATATTTTGTTATTGGTGAAATTCGTGATGGTAAGCTGCGTCAAGTTTCTTTGGAAGCGCTTCAAGCAGCTCGTTTATTGGCGGAGGATAAATCCCATATTCATGCAATACTAATAGGCAAGCAGCTAGATGAGATCACAAATGAATTCGCTGCCTATGTTTCTAGTCAATTATTTGTCGTAGAGGATGATTCATTAGCTTCCTATTCTGCCGAGCTTTATAGCTCAGCTATTAGTAACGTTATTGGACAGCAGGATGCTGTTATTATATTAGGCCATACTGCAATCGGCAGAGATTTAGCTCCGCAGCTTGCTGCCAAGCTCAATGCAGGACAAATTTCAGATGTGACGGCGATTGAAGGGCAAACCTTCATTAGACCAATTTACGCTGGAAAAGCCTTTGAGAAAAAGAAATTTACGGATGAAGGCACTCAAATTATTACGATTCGTCCGAATAATATTCCTATTGCAGAGCAAGCTGCCTCCCCTGCTTCAATAGAAAAGGTAAGCTTCTCTGCACCGTCTGATCTTAGAGCGATTGTTAAGGATATCGTTCGTAAAGCATCAGGTAAAGTCGATCTAGCTGAAGCGAAAGTCGTCGTATCGGGTGGTCGAGGAGTAAAAAGTGTGGAGGGCTTTAAGCCACTTGAGCAGCTTGCAGAGGTGCTAGGTGGTGCTGTCGGAGCATCACGTGGCGCTTGTGATGCTGGATATTGTGACTATTCATTACAAATAGGTCAGACGGGTAAAGTCGTAACCCCTATTCTATATATTGCCTGTGGAATTAGTGGAGCCATCCAGCATCTTGCAGGCATGAGCCAATCTAAGGTTATTATAGCAATCAATAAAGATCCAGAAGCTCCGATCTTCAAGGTAGCTGACTACGGTATTGTTGGAGATTTATTCGAGGTTGTTCCGATTTTAACAGAGGAGCTAAGTGCGGCGAAGCAAGTATAGGTCTCAGAAATAATGTCCTCGCTTCAGAATAGTATGCTCTTCAACGCTGTACAATAGTTTGTCACTTCATCGTTTCGGATTAGTAAGCTCTTTCAGCGCTTCAGAATTGTATGCTCTTCAACGCTGTACAATAGTTTGTCATTTCATTGTTTCGGATTAGTAAGCTCTTTCAGCGCTTCAGAATTGTATGCTCTTTCGGATGCTTTTTAAATTACTGCTGCTTCTTTTGAATTTCTAATTGAAGCCGCAGTATTTAAAGGCATCGCACTTCGTTCTCCAGAGCATACTATTCTTTCGCTGGTGGCTCTTTCCTTCGCTGGTTGCGATTGTGTAGATTTAACTTCGAGGTTGAAAATCCCCCTCATTCTCCATGCTCATTATTTCTTCTCTGGTAAAATAGTTACTGAATTAATTTATTATCAATTAATAGGATGCCTTCATTTTGAATAGATTGTGAATTAAAATCCGACAGTTCTGTATAAATTCCACTTTTTATGATTGCAAACGGATGTACTGAAGGTGCTTCTTTTCCTAATAATAAGTTTGACAAGCTGATAACTCCACCATCAAATTCTAAGGCAGTCTGTATCGCCGTGACATCAGTTTCACTCCAAATTTCCTTGGACAATTCAATAAATGGGATAATTCAATGAGACACAATGTATTAAGCTGCATTTAGTAAATGGTACTCCAAAACCTATCAGCCTTCATGTCTTCGATTACTTGACTAAATGTATCTAAAACCTGTTCAACATCTTTCTCAAAAAATATAATCATACGAACTGGTGAAATACTTCTTGTAGCACCATTGTTGGAACAAGGAAAAATCCTTATTTTAGCCCCATCAGAAACATATGCATCAATAAGCCAGTGTGTAGCATATCGATAGTCTGGGGAAAGTTCATCATTAATCAATGCAAGCCTATCTCTATCTCCGATAGGTATTAACTCATATGTTACACACTTAATACCTTTTCTTTTATATCTTTGACGTCTGGCTGCATATAAAGCATTGTAACTATTGTTTAATTTCTCCCTTAATCGTTTTTTCATTATTCACCTCTTACTTACCTACTAATTACTTATATCGACCTACATTAATTGTGGATAGCATATATGACACCTCCGTTTAAAATTTATTTTACTACTAAAACATTCCCTTTTGTAAAGAATTAGTTTAATATAATATCGTATTTAAACTATTGAAAAGAAAGGAGCTCACATTAATTACATTGCTTATCATTTACGATGTGATTATTTATTAATGAGGCTACATACATAATAGGGGGACTTACATAAATGAACTCGAATCAAACAAATAATCGTATCCTATTCGCATTCATGCTTGCCTGCTTTTCTGCATTAGGACCATTCACGATTGATATGTATTTACCAGCCTTTCCTGATTTGATGACTTTTTTTGGAACGAGCGCTTCTGTAGTCCAGGTGAGTCTTACCGCATGTATACTTGGGCTAGCAGCCGGTCAAATCATTATTGGGGCATTAAGCGATGTACATGGAAGGCGCAAACCGCTCTTAATAGCTATGATTATCTTCGGTATTGCCTCAATCGGCTGTGCATTTGCACCTAATGCAATTGTTTTCATAGTGCTTCGATTTATTCAAGGATTTGCTGCAGCCGGAGGTATCGTAATATCTAGAGCAATTGTGAGAGACACATTTAGTGGAGTAGAGCTTGCTAAATTTTTCACACTGCTAATGATGATCGGAAATGCAGCACCTCTACTTGCTCCTCTTGCAGGAAGTGCCGTTATTACGTTTACGGACTGGACTGGAGTATTTATGTTTTTAGGTATTTTCGCAATAATACTAGTCATTATCACAACATTGAAAATTAAAGAAAGCTTACCTAAGGAGAAACGTGTCGCCAACGATTTAGCAAAAATGTTGATTAATTATAAAACCTTATTGACTGATCGTATATTTATGGGCTACGCATTGCCAGCAGGAATTATGTTTTCTGGTATTTTCGCTTATGTCTCAGGATCATCCTTTATATATCAAATCATTTACGGTGTTTCTCCTGAAGTTTTTTCATTATTATTCTCACTTAATGGAATAAGTTTAATTGTTGGTGCACAGATCGCAAGAATTTTCACAGGAAGAATTTCGAATATTAGACTTATTATCATTGGGATGTCATTAGCTTTAATATCAAGTTTAATTGTTCTTATCACAACAATAGTGAGCGGACCTCTTTATGCTTTGGTCATTCCGCTATTTCTCTTTATGACATCAATCGGAATGGTCTCTCCTATATTCTCAGCGCTTGCTCTTGAATCTCAAGGACATATCGCAGGCAGCGCCTCCGCACTAATGGGAGTTATGCCATTCCTGCTAGGCTCTATTACATCACCTTTAGTAGGTATCGCTGGAGAAAATTCCTCACTTCCGCTGGGAATCATATTAGTGACTACGTGTACTTTGTCTTTACTGGTTTATATAGTACTTGTCAGAACAGGCACTAGTAATCTACCTGCACTCGATAAGAAGAGCAGTATGAAAATTTAATTTAATTAAACTATCAAATCAAGTTCATTACAAGGAAACACCATACTTATCAAAAATCCCTCTTTATCTAGTTTATTGACTTGATAAAGAAGGATTTTATTTTTAAATGAGGATATTGTTTTCGCCGTCACCTATGATACGGTTCAGCGCACCTAATCCGAGAATAATACGCCGCAAAGGTGTGACATCTGACTAATCTATCTCTTATGAACTCTTTTCTTAATTCTGCTTATCTTGCATTGTCTAGCAACGCCCTATACCGCTCATGCTCTGAATGGACTTCGTTTTGCTAGATGTTCTCTGAATAGATGGCTAGTGAATTGGTTGCCTCGATCGCTGTGAAAGATCATCCAAGGGGCATTTCCTGATCTGCAGGCATCTGATAGCTGAAGATTGTTGTTCAACTAAAGTATGCCGTTAGCGTCACTACTTAATTCCTTATCCACTCATCAAAACGAGCAGTTATAAACTGTATCTCATTTTCGTAGTGGGTCAAGTGACCTTCTTCAATCATTTTCTGAAAAGCAGCATTTCCGTCAGTAGCACCATTTCTTAAAGTATCGCACATCGTAGTTAATCGTTGTGTAATCCACTGTTTTAGGCCATTAGGAATGGGGATTCCATACGATTCAAAAAATAATTGAATTCGTCGCCTCCGCTCTTCCCTATGTAATTCTGTTTGATATGGCACTGTTGCCCCTGAAGAATAGTCAGGTGCGAAACTAGCGAGTGGTACTGTTGTGTACAAGGTATACGCAATGTCCCACATACGTGGACCAGGACCCGCCATGTCAAAATCAATTAGCGCAACAAGAATCTCCTGTTGAAAGACTACGTTATACAACGCTGCGTCATTATGACAGATTACTTCGTGCTGGCTTGCATCGGTATAGCTAAGCTGCCATCTATCCTCTGAAGTCAGAGTGTATCCTTCAGTCGCATCATGAAAAGCACGTAACAGACGAGCTAAACCTACAAGCGTTTCGTCAGACCACATATAAGGTTTAAGCTCAGGGTAATGGTCACCTGGCACTTCTCCTTCTACAAATGTCAATATTTCTCGGTGTGATTCATCAATTCCTAGGAATCTTGGCGCTCCCTCAAAGCCTTGCTTTTCTAAGTGCTTGAGCAGCTTATGAACACTCGGACTCCAATAGCCTGTCGGTCGGAGTACGGTGTTAAGCTTACGAACAATGTGATTGACATTACCGCCTTTTAATACCTCTTCTTGGGTCACTTTGTATCATCCCCCATATAACTTTTACACAATTTACCATATTTTTCTTATCGTTTCAGTTAGAAATTGAAATTAACCCTCTCACTTAACACAAAAAGTGGTAAACTGGACGAATTTCCTAGATCCAGTCTACCACTTTTTCTTATTAGACCATAGCAACTCTTGCTCACTTTATTCAGTCCCGCTCCACTCCTCAATAACTCGCACTTGCTCCTTAATCCGCTCAGGAATGACTACTTTTAGCTGCTCCCAGCTCATAAGCTGTTCATCTGAGAAGGTGTAGCTGACATATTGCCCCATTGGCGTAAAGGCAAAGCTCTGTTTGATATAAGTCTCTACCTTCTCATCAAGCTCTGGTGAGGTAGCAAACTCGTCTTGGAACAACCAAGGAACTAGTAAGCCGTCACAGCCTGCCGTTTCATTACTTGCTAGCTCAGCCTTGGGTATTAAGTCAAACACTTCCACGATTGGTGAGAAGGCGTGCTTTCCTGGCTGACAAAACAGCATAACGTGATTGCCATGTAAGTTGCGATGATCCTTAAGTAAGCCCTTGAAGTATTTCCCATGAAAGCTAGCTTCGCAGTGATAAACTGCTCCTTCATGATTCACATAGATCCATATATGCTCTAAATCATACAGATGCTGAATGTCATAATCCCAAAAGATCGCGTATTCGATTACTAGCTTCGTTTGACTACTAAACTCAATATTTCTTCTAAAAGACGGAGAAGCTGCGTCCTTTTCGAATACCGTAATGCCTGCTGCATAAGGCAAAAATGGCTCGTTCATATCCATTTTAAGAATTGGTGCATATTGCTTAGCTAGCTCTGACGGTGATAGATTCACGATCGACTCCTCCACTAATTCTCATTGTTTTGAGACATATCTATAACTAGCCTATGCTTGAAAGGAGTAACCAAGTTAATGATCACCTTATGTGATGCACCCGCTGGAATTGCATTACGAAACTGCACCTGGATATGCTCCTTAGCCCCACCTGATATCGTTAGTGAATCGCCATCAGCACCCTTTACATGAAGCTTTCCTTCACTCCAGAAGTATAGATTGGATTCAATCTCTTCAAGTCCCTCACCTGTTAGCACACAATCTGGTGAGAACAATAGTGCGACTTGCGTCATAACATCTGGACGCTCATCACTTTCTAATGTAACAATCCATTGCTGATCCTTGTGCTCTACAGTAACCTCAATATTGTGCTCCTGAACATGCGTCATCGGACGATGCTGATGTGGCAGCAAATACCACGGACTTATGTCAGAGCTTGCCGATTCTGGAAGTAGCTCCTGCGGGATTGGACCATAATACCCCTTTTTATGTCCGCCACGCAACACAAAGCCAGTCTCAGTTTCAGTAATTTTCTCCATCATCGTAATTCCTGGACTAAATGTGCTGGCGATACTGAGGGCTACTAGCTTCGCAGAGCCCTTTCTAGCAGACAGAAAGGAAGCCGTTCTTGTCATCAGTAATACACTCTCATCGCCATTTTTATAACGAACTAGCGGCGACCCGAATGAAGTATGCATGCTGCTATGTTCAATTATTCCATGATGACCAACCTGCCCCATCAGTGCTAGATTCTCATCAATCGGGTAATTAAAATTAAATTTTTTCATAAAACCATCAGGTAATGGAGCACGTGGTATATGATCAATATTCGGGTTATCTAACGCCATCATTCCTAGCAATGGATGGTTATTGATTGAGCCGATATGTGTGATAGCCTTAACAGATAGGTCATACATCGTCGCAAACATCGGGTTATGATCGAGATATGCCATCCATTGATAACATAAGCTGTACCCTTCAATCGTATGACGAACACCCCAATCCTGTCGACCAGAGTAATCTGTAATGACCTCTCCGTCATCATATACGAGGTATGCCATCATCTCCAGGTTTCGTCGTACTCCTTTTAACAGCTCTGGACGATTCAATAGCTGCGCAGCAAAGATAAACGAAATATTCGTTACCGCGTTATATATGCCGTTACTTCTTTCACTCCACTCACCATCTAGCGTGTAATCCATTCCTTCTTGCAGCCACTCATCGATTCTAGTAAGTAACGCATCATCCTTGAAGTAATGATGCAGCCAGGATAGGGCACCAACCAGTACCCAACGATGGTTTGGCGTATGTGCGCCGCCTGTTAACATCGCAGGGATAGACCGTTGTAGGAAAAGCTTTACCTTCGCCGCAAGCTCCTTACCCGATTCTGATCCATCCTGTAATAGAATACGATAAACCTGACCCATTCCATTTACCATAAATGCAGTATCTGGTGGTGAGTTGTAGTTTGTGCTGCCAAGCGAAATTGTACCGTCCTCATGCTGGCGTCGATTTATAAAATCAAGCGCGCGACTTAATGCTTCCCGCAAATCTTCGCTACGGTAATAACGTGATTGCTCAGAGTATAGAGCAGCTACCATGGTAGCAACTGCACTACCTGTACCTACATGAGTAGGGGTAGGTAAGCCTGTATGAGGCTCTTTAATTCCTCCGTCATTTCGTCCATGATCACGAATTTGTCGTTCTAGTAAATAGGCAACTCCATTATCATTAAGCTCGACTAGCTGATTAATAAATTGTGTTCTCATAATGATCCTCGCTCTCAATTAATGAACTTCTCTTCTTCTTCAATCATGTTCTTACGAAAATCAGTGGGACTTACTCCAACATGCTTCTTAAATGCTCTACCAAATGATAAAGGAATCTCATAGCCGATCTGTAATGAAATTTCATTAATCGATGTGTCAGTAGACAACAATAAGGTTTTCGCCAGCTCGACACGACGCTCCATCACATAATCCGCAAAATTAATTCCTAACTGCTCCTTGAATAGTTGACTGACATATTTACTATTGAGGTTAAACTCCTCGCTAATTAAATTTAATGAAAGCTCTGGGTTGGTAAAATTTTCGTCCACATATTTGCGAATCTGATGTATGGTCTGATTACTATCCTTGCTGCTCATATATGCGGTAAACTGATTATACAGCTCATGCAGCAGCTCTTTAATACATGTGGTCACCTCTTGCACTGATTCCTTGTGAGCAAAGGTCTCCCACCTCGTATCCAAAACCTCGCCCCATGTTCTCTTCAGCTCCGTAGGCAGCCTCAGCTCAAGCTCAGTTAGCAGTCTCTTAAAATACAGTAATAGATTACTGTTTTCATCATTCGTAAATAACTCTGCTTGCCATTGCTGAATGAATTCATCAAGCTGCTGTGGCCAATCCTTCTGATTTCTTCTAAAATCATGGACTATTCGATTCATTTTCTGATAATAAAGATGAAGATTGTTACTTTTTAATGGGATCACATACTCATAACGTAAAATACGGTTTGTACCAGAAGAATATTTATACTTTAATATTTCTACCGCATCCATATAAGACTGATACATCTCCTCCCAGCGATAAACAACCTTACCAATCCCTACTGTAACGGTTAAGCCCATGTTTACCGCTACCCAAACTCTGAACGTCTCAAGAGCCTGCAGCCAATCCTCAAACTGCTGTTCATCATCCATGAGCTGAATAAAGGTCATTCGGTTCAATCTCGTCCACTCAGACCATACATATCCAGTATTGATGAGATATTCATGCAGTACATTGCTGAGTGCGAATTTGATTAACCCTTGGTCTTCAACTAGTTTATATTTCTTTTCAAATGCTTCGTAATGATCAATTTCTATAATGACAACTGAAGCAGCCTGTATCTCTTTGGGAATTGCCAGCTTTTCTAATGTTAAACCCCACTTTTTATAATTTCCCTCGTTATTACTTTCAAGTAGCTTAATAAATGCTTGCGTCTTACTTTGCTGCAAACTCTCTTGAACCGTCGCTTCATATCGGATGTTTTCATCGTTCAACCGTTCAATCGCTTTTTGAATAAATGAAAACTCATCTGTCGAGCCTTTCGAAATATTCATATGCTTTTGAAATGATTGGATCTGACTAACGATACGTGCAATAGGTCGATAATTACGCTTCGTAATAATAATCGTATAAATTAAGCTGATCACTATTACAGCGACACCAAAAATGATCCAGCTTCGTGAGATCGTTCTTAGTGCATGGAGAGAAATCGTGGTTTGTAGTCCACTTTGGAACTCCCATTGTAAATATTTTGAGCTTAATTTGGTTGTAATTCGCTTCGAGTTATCCAATTCATTCGTCGCATAAATTAGCTCATCATCAATCGTTGAGATCATTAAAAAGGTATGCTCTGGATTAACGATAGCATTAACCACGCCAAGTAGCTGTTTAAGCGACACATTTATAACAATGATTCCTTGATCACCCATCGGAAGCTGCGTCCGTTGCGTGAAGGAGATTACCTTTTCTTGTGACGGCTCATGGCCGATTCCATCCGTATACATACGAGGAATCGACCATGCACGTGTTCTATCTGTTTTCTGATATTCTTGAAAAATATATGGTTGATCAGGGAATTCCGTGACCGAAAGAAATGAATCCATCGTTAATACCTTCTGATCATATGCTCGATACATATAAACTGAATGAACAATGGGAAACTCAGCTACTAGCTGTCGCAACGCTTTATTGGCTTCGAAATTAATAAGCCCGCTCTCATTTCCATCCTTGTACTCGGTATAATTGTAAAAATCATATAACCCTTCCCCAATACGAAGCTTCTCTATCATCCGACGTTCAATCGTATTAAGCTGCGTTTCCAGTGTGCTCGCGAGATGCTGAGTCGTATATTGCTTCGTTTGCTCCGCTTCCTTCATCGATATTTCCACAACCATGAAAATAGCTATAAATACTATAATGGCGATCGTGATGTACAATAGAGGAATATAAGACAGCAACGTTTTCTTATACCAGTTATTTTTCAACAATCATTCATCATCCCTTTACAGATCCTAATGTTAAACCGCTTACAAAATACCGTTGTAACCAAGGATAAACGAGTAGGATTGGAACGGTTGCAAACATAATACTAGCTGCCTTTAAGCTTTCAGGAAGTAGCTTAACCGCCGCATTGGCTCCTTCAGCCAATGTCACCTCAGAAATCATATTATTCATGACCATCTGGTACAATTTCAATTGCAAAGGATAAAGGCTTTGATCGCTGATATAAAATAACGCATCGCGGAATCCATTCCATCTACCTACCGCATAAAACAAGCTCAATGTCGCCAATACGGGAGCAGATAATGGCAGCACTACCTTGAATAATTTACCGAAATCTGAGCAGCCATCAATTTCAGCCGCCTCTAGCAAACCATCAGGAATCGTACTTTTAAAGAAATTAATCATAATGATCATATTGAATGGACTTACTAGACCTGGTAGGACAAGCACCCAAAAGCTATCTAACAGCTTCAAGTCTTTCATTAAAAGGTAATCAGGAATTAAGCCTCCTGAGAAAAACATCGTAAACACAATAATAAACATAAACAGCTTTTTACCTTTTAGATTGTTAGAAAGTGTATACGCTGCCATCGTTGTCATAATCATAGCTAGTAATGTGAAAGATACCGTTAAAATGATGGTAAACCATAATGACTTTAACATCAAGACATCTGTGAAAACTCTTGTATACGCTTCAAATGTTAGTTCCAACGGATAAAATGTGACTTTACCCGACATGATTGGTCCACTATCACTTAATGACACAGCTAATATATGCAAGAACGGTAATAGGCAGGCTAAAACAAGTATGACAATGATAAACGTATTAATGCCATCAAATATCGTAATCCTATTTTTATTAATCATGAAATCTCCGCTCCTTTCACATCTGCGCTGTTATATAATTCCCTCATCGGTTGTTTTTTTCGAAATATAATTTGCAGTCAGAATAAAGACAAGCCCAACAACTGCTTGGAACAAACCTACAGCTGTAGCATTTTCATACTGTCCACTCTGTAGACCAATGCGATAAATGTACGTACTTAATACATCCGAAAAATCTCTTACCATAACATTTCCAATAATGTAAGGTCGATCAAAGCCGATATCGATCATATCCCCTAGTCGCAATATTAACAATACGATGATCGTTGAACGAATGCCTGGCAATGTTACATTCCATATTTTGCGTAGGCGACTTGCTCCGTCAACCTCCGCTGCTTCGTATAGCTCTTTATTGATTCCAGTAATTGCAGCCAAATAAATGATGCTTCCCCAGCCCACGCTTTGCCATATACCAACAGTCGTATACGTTGCTAACCACGCATATTTGTCTGAGAGAAACGGAATTGGGCCTATACCTAAGCGCTCCAAAAATAAGTTAATCATACCGAAGTTTGTAGCGAAAACCTGATATACTATACCGCCGATAATAACCCAGGAAATAAAGTGAGGTAAATAAAGCAAGGTTTGTGAGATTTTCTTGAATTTAAGAAACCGTACTTCATTTAATAAAATCGCCAAAATGATAGGAGCAGGGAACCCAAAAATAAGATCTAAGCCATTTAATATAAAGGTGTTGCGTAATGCGACATAAAAACTCTTTTGCGAAAAGATTTCTTGAAATACAGAAAAACCTACCCACGGGCTTTCGGCAACCCCTTTAAATACATTAAAATCCTTAAAGGCGATTTGCACGCCGTAGATCGGAAAGTATTTAAATACGATAAAAAAAGTTAATGGAAGAACTAACATGAGATATAATTGCCAATGTTTGATGAAGTAGATTGCATTTTTTTTAATCATCCTTGTCTCCCACTCCTTAAATCATTCATTCGCTTCGGAATAGGTTGCTCGTAGGTTCGCTTTTTAAAGCTGATGCTTCACGATGGATTATCATTGTTAGCATCAGCTTTAAATGCGACACACTTCGTTCTACTGAGCAACCTTTCCTACGCTCGTAGTAGTTTATTTTTTCAATTCAGCGTAAGCTGCTTCACGTTCTTTAATAACCTCATTACCGGCTGTTGTCATGAAGTCATTAAGTGCTGCATCATACACTTTATCGAAATCACTAGTTTTAGCCATAATGGAGTTAACAAGCAGCTCCTCGTATTTCTCTAGCATAACGACTGAATATTTCGCCTCTGAATCAAGTGGCTTATTAAAGCGAATTGGTTGTGCTACTGCATCTTTTCTAGCGAATTCACGAGATTGTAGAGCTAAGTCACGATGCTTCTCAACAACGTTTAGCGCTGCATATTCATTGTTACGTTCAGGTGAACCAAAATCGATACCGTTTGTGATGATGAGATAGTCACCCGTGTTGTAAAGTAGCTTCGTATCTGCATCGCTACCGTTACGGATCGGATAACCGTTTACAACATCATGATGTACACCTTCTTCACCAAATGCCATATATTGAATCACTTCATCCTGTGCCATCCAATTTAAATATTGGATAACCTCATTAACGCGCTCACTGAAAACAGGAACCGCGATATACATACCACTTGGGTTGTATTGTGGCTGATAGCTCTTACCTTCAAAATCCGTCCATGGAAGAACGTTGTTTACTGTAGCACCAGGAACATTGGTTTCTAATGTAATTGGCATAGCGCTTTCATTACCGTAGAAGGTACCAGTATCCGCACTGAACATACCTGTATATCCATTAACAAAGTTTTCCGTTCTTTTCTTTTTGTCTTTATCTAGAGCAAAGTCAGGATCCATTAGTCCCTCGTTATACAATTTGTTCAAAAATTGTAATGCGTCCTTATGACCATCAATAAGTATTGGATATTCGCGTGAACCGATCGTTACTGCTTTTAGGTAACGCGCTTCATCAGTTTGTTCCTTTAAGAACGACCAGATTACTGGCTCATAAGAATCTGGAGTTAATGAGAAGCCTAGAGGAATCGTACGATCTCCGCCTAGCTTAGCTTCTTTAAATGCCTTTAGTACGTTGTACGTTTCTTCTGTAGATGTAGGAGCTTGTAGGCCAAGCTTATCTAACCAGTCTTGTCGGATAAAGCTTGAATATTTTTCTTGGTTGACACGACGTGCGACTACAGCATATTGTGTGCCATCGAATACACCAAATGCTAACGAATCCTTAAGATATTGTTGCAGGTTTGGACCGTATTGCTCTATTGCAGGACCAAGATCTGTAAGTCCACCTTGCTGAGCCCAGTTATAAATCGCCCCTTCGTTATAGGTGAAAATCAGGTCCGGAGCTGTACCCGCTGCCATCTGAACGTTAAGTGTGTTAATTTCTTCACTACGAGGAATTGCTACAAATTCAACATCAATATTGTTCGGATCACCGAAATTTTCTTGAATATATCTCGTCATCTCATTGTCCGTAACTGTAGAGCCCTCAGGAGAATTACCACGATCAAACACTTCAATTTTCAAAGTAACTCTTTCCTTGCGCACTTCTGGTTCAGGTGTCTTTTTCTCTTCGTTGTTTGTTTTCCCTGAATTTGTACCGCTGTTTCCTTCGTTCTTAGTTGAACCTGAATTGCTGCTGCAAGCTACGACTAAAGTAAGACATAACACCAATAGTAATGAAACCCAACCAGATTTTTTAACCGTTTTCATTTTACTAACCTCTCCCCTTTAATAAATTTAGAATTAGAAAATGATACTTCTCGGAAGCGTTGTCTCGTTGATTTCCTTGCGTTGTGGTACGTCTTTAGTTTACTTTCCCAAATGAAAATCGAGCAATATACATGATTCTTCCCACTATACATAACTCTAGGTTGATCGCTGAAACCCTTGATATATCTAGTTTTTTTAAACCTTACACTAAAGAAATTGATATGGTTTACGCCTGTCCAATCATGGCATTATTATACAAAATTCCATATTACAAGTTAAGCGCTTAACCAAAGTTTACAGCTAATTTTCAGAAAAGTAGACACTTAAGTATGAACTTACAGATGACTACAAAAAAAGCTGCACAGGATAAAATACCTGTACAGCTTATCTTAGCATAGTAAAAAAAGCTTCTGCGGAGGAGATAACGATCGATAAATCTCCCTTCATTTCTGCTAAAACTAATGATCCCTCTAATGCCGAAACGAAAAGAATTGCCGCTTGCTTCTCTCCAATTGCTGCCCGAAACTCTCCTGTCTCCATCCCTTGAGCAATTAAGCTACCAATAAGCTGCTCTAAACATGTAAAGAATTTCTTTATTCGTTGATGCACCTCGGAAGCTTCCACTGCACTCTGTTGATACATTGCAATAAATGGACATGTCCCCCGCTCGCCTCTCGCTGACACCTCTGCTAGTAATAAGTCAATGAATGCCTCAATTCTTTGCTGGGCACTTAATTGATGCTGTCCGAGTGATATCTCTAGTGCAGATTCGTAGCGATTTCCCCAAAAATCTACGACAGCAAACAGCAGCTCTTCTTTACTCTTAAAGTGGAAATAAAGGTTGGAGCGTGAAACCCCACTTTTTTGAACAACATCTTCTATACTTGTATATTTATAGCCTTTGCTTAAAAATAGTCTAGCCGCCACATGAATGAGCTGCTCTCGATTTCTTGCAACCATATTCTCACCTCTTCGAATAAAACTAGGACTGTCGAGTCCTAGTTTTAATTGATTGCATTATATCATAACCTACTCTGAGTAGCTAATAAATTTCGGTAAAACGTACCGATGACCACAAAACTTGCATTTGAACTCTACACTTTCTTCTCCAATGACATAACTTACACAATCCTCGTCTTCTATGTCAAGCACTTCTCTTCCCTGCTCATCGTAATCACTTGTCGCAAAAAATGCCGTCTTATTTCCGCATTCGCATTGAAATTGTAACATGATATCATATCCCTTCTATTAAATATAGCCAGTTTCATTGATTCAGGCGCTCAGCTTCGCTATAATTAGCGATGATATCATAACAAGACAAGTTTAGGAAGGAAGCAATTGAATGTATATAGCTGATCAATGGAAAGATTTCGAAGTAATCGATACTGGAGCAGGAGACAAGCTTGAGCGTTGGGGTAATTATACGCTGCGCCGTCCTGATCCACAAATTATTTGGCCAATCGAGCAAGAAAACGCCGAGTGGCGTAATGCGGATGCACATTACCATAGAAGCTCCTCAGGTGGGGGGCAATGGGATATTCGCAACAAAAACATGCCTGAACGTTGGACGATTAGCTACGGTGAGCTTCGTTTTCATATTAAACCGACAAATTTTAAACATACAGGACTATTTCCAGAGCAAGCAGTCAACTGGAGCTGGATGATGGACAAAATCCGCAATGCGAAACGACCTATTCGCGTACTTAATCTGTTCGCTTATTCTGGTGGTGCTACCGTTGCTTGTGCTGCTGCTGGTGCTGAGGTATGTCATGTCGATGCTGCCAAAGGAATGGTGCAGTGGGCGAAGGAAAACGCAGAGCTGTCTGGTCTAGAACAAGCTCCAATTCGTTATATTACGGACGATGTATTCAAATTCGTACAGCGTGAACAGCGTCGCGGTCGTCAATATGACGCGATCATTATGGACCCTCCTTCCTATGGTCGTGGGCCGAAGGGTGAAACGTGGAAGCTTGAGGAGAACCTGTTCCCATTCCTACAAACATGTATGACAATTATGAGCGACAAGCCACTGTTTATGCTAATTAACTCGTATACAACTGGACTGTCTCCAACTGTGCTGCAGCATCTATTAACGATGAGCATGGGTAAAAAATACGGTGGACAAATCCATTGCGGAGAAATTGGTTTACCAATTACGGCTTCAGGACTAGCACTGCCGTGCGGCATCTTAGGTCGCTGGGAGTCGAACGAATAATGAAGCTTCCTATCCTATTTGAAGATAATCATATTATCGTCGTAGAGAAGCCTCCTGGTATTCCTTCCCAGGGTGATGACAGCGGAGATGTAGATATGCTTACGCTGCTAAAGCAGGACATTAAGGAGCGTTACAGCAAGCCTGGCAATGTATTTGTCGGGCTTGTCCATCGACTTGACCGTCCAGTTGGTGGTGCTATGCTATTTGCCAAAACGTCGAAGGCTGCTTCACGTCTGTCAGATGCAGTGCGTACGCGCAAATTTGGCAAAACCTATATGTGCATTGTTCACGGTACACCGCAGAACAATGAGGATGACCTCTCACATTATATTCGTAAAGATAGCAAGAAAAATCAAGTGACCGTGTTCAAGCAGCCTGTACCAGAAGCTAAGGATGCCAAGCTAAGCTATCGAATTGTTTCATCCGCTCAAGGGTACAGCCTAGCCGCAATCCAGCTGCATACGGGACGACCGCATCAAATTCGCGCACAAATGGCATTTATCGGACACCCGCTTGTCGGTGATGTGAAATACGGTTCGAATGATGGTAAGCACAATGAATTTGCCAGCATTGCGCTATGGTCAACAAGTATTACCGTCCCTCATCCAATTAGTAAAGAAGAAATCTTCTTTACTTCTTTACCTGCCGTAGATAAGACACCTTGGTCGCTATTTACGAAGCAACAGCTAGAGCAAGCAGCTTCTTGGTACAATTAGTGTCACGTTAGGACGTGTTAGAATGAAGAAAAAAACAAGAAAAAAACTGTTGCTATTTAATAGCATACTGCTGTTACTCACGATTGCTGGTATTGTCGGTTTATTCATGTTCATGAATGACGAAAAGTCAGCGCCGAATAGCAATGGCGTTGAGGTTGCAGGGAATGATCAGAATGGTGTTACGATTACTCCACCAACTGAAGCTACACCTGCACCAACAGCTACTCCTGTGCCAACTCCTACCCCACCAGCTTATACGGATGCGGTGTGGATTGGCGTTGGCGATATTATGAGCCATACGCCGCAGTTGCCTGGAGCTTATGATAAAGCAACTGACAGCTACAATTTTGACGATGTATTTGCACCGATTGCTCATATCGTTGCTGAAGGTGATTGGAGAATGGCGAATCTAGAGACGCCGATGGCCGGCAAGGAATTCGGCTATACTGGCTACCCAACCTTCAATGCTCCAATCGAGCTGGCTCAGGCACTATGGAATACTGGCTTTAACACATTGTCTACAGCGAATAACCATACGTTAGACAAGGGCGTTAAGGGTGCAATTGCAACGCTAGATAATGTGAAGGCGCTAGGCTTTGTTACTGTTGGCTCTGCTCGTGATATGGAAGAAGCGGAGCAAATTGTCATCGTTGAGCAAAACGATATTGCGATGGGCTTTTTGTCTTATACGTACGGTACCAATGGGATTCCAATTCCTGAAGGTAAAGAATTTATCGTTAATTTAATTGATAAGGATAAGATCATTGCAGATATTGGGAGACTTCGCGCTGAGGGTGCTGACGTTGTAACGATCGCGATGCACTTCGGTAATGAATATCAAACCCAGCCTACGGAAGAGCAAAAAACATTAGCGCGTGAGTTAATCGCTGCTGGTGCCGATATTATCGCCGGATCACATCCGCATGTGCTTCAGCCGTACGAGGTTGTTAGCTTACAGGACGAAGAAGGCGTGGAGCGTCAAGGCTTAATCATTTATTCGATGGGGAATTTCATCTCCAATCAACGTGGTGATTCGAAGGATTATGGTGCGATTTTCCGAGTAGATTTACGTAAGCATTATGAGACAGGCCGCATTGAAATTAAAGATGTGACGGTAACCCCTACTTGGGTTCATCGCTATAAACCAGACGACAATTATCGTTATCGCGTGCTACCAGTGGAACAAACATTGGCCGAGAAAAACGATCCATTGCTTAAAGCTAGTGACTATTCTACTTTAGAGGCAGATTTTGCAATGCTAACAAAGCGCTTGAATTCAATGATGGAACAGTAATGAGTAACAGTAAAAAGCGACCAGTGCGGATGCTGAACTGCACCCCGATTGTTAGATGTGTCTAACTTTTAGGGGTCACTTCACTCCGTAACCTGGTCGCTTTATTATTTATTGTAATCTATTCCTGCTGAAATGCGCTCTCATCCATGTAGCTAAGCTCCCACTGATGGCCATCTAAATCCTCGAAGCTCCACTGATACATAAATCCATGGTCCTTCGGATCATCGTATACCTTGCCACCAGCCTCTACAGCTTTATTCACTAGCTCATCTACTTTTTCACGACTTTCAATACCTAAGGCGATAAGAACTTCCGTTGTTTTCGTTGCATCGGAGATGTCTTTCTTCGTAAATGTCTTAAAGAAATCCTCTACCAGCAGCATTGCATACATATTCTCGCCAATGATCATGCAAGTTGCATTGTCATCCGTGAATTGCGGATTGAACTCGAAACCAATCGCAGTGAAGAATTCAATTGTTTTCTTCAAATCTTTAACTGGTAGATTTACAAAAATATTATTGGCTGTTACTGCCATTCTCATCACCTCGTTAATAGGTTAACAGTTGCACCATTAACAGTCAATATTAACTATAATTTTACATAATATTCTTAAAGCTTTCTCAATTCATGTAATATATCCTCTGGATTCATCCTTTGCATAAAATCAGGATTCACATATGCTGAGCGAATAATCCCAGATTCATCGATCATAAAGGTAGATGGTATAGGAAGTACCCACTGACTTGTTGAGTTGTATTCTGCTAAATCCATACCGATTCCCTTCATAATATCCTGTAAATAATCTGGAACATCATATAAGATGTTGTAAATTGCAGCAACAAGACCATGTGGATCACTTAAAACTTGAAAGGTCAACTCTTCTTTCTCTATCTGGGAAAGGGTGTTGTCTGGGCTTTGCGGACTTACTGCAATTAATTGGCCTCCAAGTGCTTGAATTTCTGGTAGCACTTTCTGATAGGCCTTGAGCTGGCTGTTGCAGAATGGACACCAGCCTCCTCGATAGAAAGTTAATACGATAGGACCTTTGGACAGCTCGTCAAACAGATTCACCGATTCACCTAAAGCATTTTTCAATGTAAAATCCTTCGCCTTCTGCCCTTCTTGCTTCCCATACACAAATCCGGACTGCTGCTCTCGAATTTGACGAAACATAGCTAGTTGGATTTCCATTGGAGTATGTGCGATAAATTGTTGTTTGCTGTTCTCTAATGAATGACTTAATGACATGTTTAACCGCTCCCTTGTTCATATTTAGATAGACGTTAGAAACAATTTTATTGCTGAAATTTATCCGTTAGCAGACTTATTAACATTCGAGGTAGCTGCCCCCCTCTTACCTTGCTTTCGTAAATATAGAATTTGCGCTGTTAACCCGGCGATAAGAATGATAAGCAGACTGCCTTGTGCGCCAAGCAGTATTGGTGAATTCAGTTCTTTCACAATTGGATTTCCATCTGGAACTCGAGTCAGCGTTTCAGTCACGGTCGGTAGCATAATTAAAAAGGTTGTGATGCTAAGGAAAATTGTTTCAAGATAGATACCTGCACGTCCAAGAGCAGACGTATATCCGATAGCGTAACCTGCTATCAACAGAAAGGTTGTAAGTCCACCAATACCAAGGCTGGCAGGTAGATCAGAGATGAAAAATACGGTAATAGAGCCAATTAACATTGTAATCAGATAGAATAATCCCGACCATGATCGAGGCATAATCTTTCCATAACGAGCAAACATATAAATAGCTAGTGGGATCGCTGGCAAGCTACCTAACGTATGTACCCACCCAAGTGTTGAAATTCCAAACATAATATTGTCTCCTTCCAATCCATTTGGACAGATATTGTTAAATCGTTGATTTTACTTTCCTTCGAACCATACAATCAAACACCTTTACCTACTAGTAGGTAGGTTTAGAAGAAGGATTGGCGAGCTACTTTTAGCTCTCTGCCAATCTGCAATGAATTTCTTATCATCAACTAGTTTCACAAGCCTCTCGAACTTGTCACTTGATGTTTTTTGCCAATGACTATCCTCCTTTTATCCTTATGTTGGATTCATTGTCGCTACAATCTTTGTCTTAACCTCAGCATCATGTTAACGTAAAGTCAATTTTTCCAAAAGTGATGAGGTTATGATCTCAAAAATTTTGGGGTCACCATACGCTCTTGCTGATAGCATTGCACCGTGAACCGTTGCAATAAATGCTTCCGCTTCAGCACCTGGAGTACTATTCAATTGAAACTGATTTAACTGTGCTCCACGATCTAGCGCTGATGTCAACCACGAAGACAAATAGCGATAATGTGCCTGTACCTCCTTGGTAATTTCCTCGGGTAAAACAGGAACTTGGCTTGCTAGCAGTGCACATACACAGAAAGGATCGCTAGCGTCCATGATGCATGCTTGCCAATAGCTAACGTAGGAACGAAGCTGCTGTAGTGGATCGGTTATCCCAAGCTCAAGCTGCTTTAATCCTGCTTCTGCTTCCTTTCGATACCTAGCTACTAACGTACGTACAAGATCGACCTTGCTTGGAAAATGATGATGGATACTCGCCTTACGGATTCCAACCACTGCAGCGATGTCGGCATAACTAAAACCGTTGTAGCCGCCAGTGAGAATCAAGGAACGAGCACAAGAAAGAATGTCTTCATAAGTGTTAGATGTATTTGTCATATCATCATCCTACCAACTAGTAGGGAGTTTGTCAACAAATACTGATGATTTTGTTACAAAGTAAGTTGTATATATCCCATACGGTACATTGACATATATGGAAGCTGCTAATTACCATTAAATTATCCCGTTATTTATTATGAGAGGATGATCTCCATGCGAAACCTACTATCATCGGTACGAACCAATAAATTCGCTCTTTTTTGGCTAATTATCTTCATGCTCTACTCAATTACTATCGTTTGGGATTTGTTTTCTAGTAGTCCACCGTTGCTAAGCAAAGTATTTATCTGGTCATTTAGCTTTAATTTTTTACTATATGGACTATTCAACAAAGGAAATATACTTATTGATAAGCCGCAGTATATTAATACAAGCACTGATAAACTAGCAAATTTTCATTACTGGATCTGCATTTTGCGTTTAATTGGACTTATATTCCTGTTTAGTTTAATGGCATTACAAGCCTTTTCTAGCTACGTTATTCCAAGTCTCGGATACATTATTGTAATATCGGCCTTGTTACTTGACTCGATTGTATGTCTTTATCGAGCGGTAACAAAATAATTGACGAAAACTTGGAGCTAGAATGAGCCTAAAGGAAAAAATGGCCGTCACGTAGGACAGCCATTTTTTCAGTATATTATTGATAATCTTGAGCAATCTGCATCAGCTCTTCATAAGCTTGCTCTGGTGTAATTACACCAAAAATAATTTTTTCGGTAATATCTTTGTAGTCTTTACGAGCAAAGTTTGACCAACCTTCTGGTTCAGGTACATACTCCTGTGCATCTGAAGCTGTGCTTTCTATTAATCGCTTACCGATTAGATCACCTTCACTAAATGTAGATGTTAATTGTTCTAGGATTGGTTTTGATACCGGCATACCGCGTGAGCTTCCTAATACAGGTGCTACTTCAGCATTATTAATAAACCAATCAATAAATTTTTGTGATTCTTCTGCGTATTTCGTATTTGCAGATACACTCCAGTGCATGGATGGTTTCAACCAACCACCCGCTTCTACATCACGTGGGAATGTAATCATTTCATAAACACCTGGATTTAGACTGTCTAGCGAATTTGATTGAGCAGCATGTAAATGTCTTACAATAACTGTTCCATTTACTAATGAGTCTGCATTCGGATCAAGCTCGGTATCCTTTACAGTGAGTTCACCTGGAGGTACAATATCTGCATCACGAAGCTCAGCAAATTTAGTTTGGAACTCGATAAAGGAATCTTTGTCAAAATTAATTGAGCCATCCGCTTGGAAAATCTGACCTTTCCCTTTACTTAATTGGTAAGCAGTAAAGGATTGGAAATGGTTAGATAAGTCAAGCAATACGTATGGAATGCCGTCTAATTTCCCCTTCGCTTCATAACCAAATGAGAAGTAATCATCCCAAGTCCAATTGTTTTGCGGAACAGTAATTCCAGAGGACTCCACTGCTTTTTTGTTATATGCCATACCGAAAGCATTATTTCCTAAAGGAATCGCATATTGCTTACCGTTATATTTACCGGAGTTAAGCAACGCTTCGTCCATATCAGAAGTATTAATCGCTGTTAATTCTAGCAGCTGATCTCTGCTAGAGTAATCCGCCAAGTAACTTGCGTCCATTTGGATAATATCTGGTAGATTGCGTGCAGCAGATTGAGTTGCCGCTTTATCCCAATAGCCGTCCCAGCCTGAGAATTCTGGTTCAAATGTAATATGAGGATTTAATTCTTGATACATTTCAAGCGCTTTCAAGGTTGCATCATGTCGTGCTTGTGAGCCCCACCACATAATACGAAGCTTAATCGGTTCATTACTAGAAGTAGATTGCTGTGAATTCGTCGTTGTCTCTTTACTTCCTGAATTCTTGCTGGTGTCCGATGATGTCGAACTAGAATTATTGGTACCACAAGCTGCCAGACTCATAAGCAGCAAAGTAGAAGCTAAAACCGTTGACATCGTTTTTCTAGTAAATACCTTCATCGTAGATCCCCCTAATTGAATTGTTAATAAGTTTAATACGTGAACTTATTACATTTTTATATTATCAAGCCAACTTCTTCAAATATATAAGAAAAATGCACAATAACTTTCACAAATGCACAATTATCCTTTTACTGATCCTGCTGTCATTCCATCAACAAAATGACGTTGTGCTAAGAAGAATATAATGATAGACGGCACGATAGAAAGCAGTGACATAGCTAGCAATTGCCCCCATGGCATTGCTGATTGCGTATCGACAAACATGCGCAATGCCAGACCAACTGTAAATTTGTCAACAGAGTTAATATATATAAGATGGCCTAAGAAATCATCCCAGTTCCATAGAAAACAATAGATTCCCGCGCTTACTAAAGCAGGCTTTAATAATGGAATAATAATTCTCCAATAGATGCCAAACCAAGAGCATCCGTCCATTTTCGCTGATTCGTCCAAATCTTTCGGAATCCCGCGTATAAACTGCACCATCAGGAATATACAGAACGATCCCGATATCCCTCCTGCCAGCAGATGAGGTACAAAAAACGGCAAATACGTATTAACCCAATTCCAGCTATTAAACATAACGTATTGCGGTACCATTGTCACCTGCGAAGGAAGCATGAGCGTCACTAGTAAAATGGCAAACCACATCCCTTTTAACGGAAAATCTAAGCGGGCAAACGCAAATGCTGCCAAGCTGCAAGATAATAAAGTAAAAACGACAACTAATCCTATTAAATAAAACGTATTGAGATAAAACGTTGTAAAGGTAAAGTTAGGAATGGCTTTCCATCCTTCTGTAAAGTTACTCCACATCGGAACTTCAGGAAAGATATTCGGATTTCTCATTTCTTCATTGGTTTTCAGTGAAGCACCTATCCACCAAAAAACGGGATACATCATAAATACACTTGCGAGGATTAGAAATAAATGATTTTTCCAGCTTTTGTTTTTAGCGATTCGTTGGATGTTCATGCTTATTTTCCTCCCTCAGACTCATAGAATACCCAGGTGCGCGAGCTCGCAAAAATGAGTGCTGTAAAGATTGCGATAATGACAAGCATTATCCATGCTAACGAAGAAGCATAACCCATTTGCAAACGAGCAAAGGCGCGGTCATATAAATATAGGGCGTACATATACGTAGAGTTAATAGGACCACCCTTCGTAATGACGAATGCTTGAGTGAAGGTTTGGAATGCATTAATCGTTTGTAGCACAAGGTTAAACAATACCACTGGCGATAGCATCGGTACGGTAATCTTGAAAAATTGTCTTATTTTACCTGCGCCATCAACCGAGGAAGCTTCATACAATTCCGTCGGAATCTGCTTCAAACCAGCTAAGAAAATAACCATAGAAGATCCAAATTGCCAAACAACTAATAAAATCAATGTACCTAATGCTGTTTTAGGATTGGTAATCCAATTGACGCCTTGAATGCCGAATATCCCAAGAATTTGGTTAAACAATCCTGAACCATCAAAGATTTGTTTCCAAAGAATCGAAACGGCAATACTAGTTCCAATCAATGATGGTAAATAAATCATCGTTCTGTATAGCGATATGCCACGAAGCTTTTTGTTTAATACGATCGCAACTAATAAAGCTGTAGTTAATTTTAGCGGCACCGAGATAAATACAAAGAGAAACGTAACTTTTAACGACTGAACGAAGGTTGAATCTTGCGTAAATATACGCTTGTAGTTGTCTATCCCCACCCATTCTGGTGACTCAAGCAATGAATATTTCGTAAATGAAAAGTAAAGCGATTGAGCCATGGGCCAAAATGTCAGTAGAAAAATACCTATTATCCATGGTGCTAGAAATAAGTATCCAGCAATCGGTGAATTCCAGCGTCTTAAAAACCTTTTTAGTGCAGACTTTTTCTTCGGTTGTTGTTCCAATGCAATTGATTTTGTTGTCATTACCATTCACCTCGGCATCTAATTCTTAATGTAAGCATATCGAATTTCCGTACGGTTACATATAAGACGGATGCACAATAACTTTCAGTATTGTAAGCTTTTTTGATAAATGACAACGAAACATCATAGGTAAGCACAATTAATAAAAAAAGCACGATCACAGGCGTAGCTAATAGCTGCACGCCGTGATAATGCCTATGAAATGATTAAAGCTTATACAATTCTGTAGGCTTTTTCCCTGTGTATTTTTTGAACTGAGAGCTGAAGTAAGGTACGTTTTTATAACCTACATGCTCGGCAATTTCGTAGATTAACATTTTCCCTTCCAGTATCATTTCCTTGGCTTTCTCCATGCGTACTCGTGTTAAATAGCTGTTAAATGATTCGCCCATTGCTTTCTTAAATAAATAGCTTAAATAATTGCGTGAAATAAAAATTTGGTCAGCTAAATCTGTTATCGTAATCTGTTCATTGTAATGCTCATGAATATAGCCCACTAAATAATCAATAACCCGCTTATGCTTCACATTATCAACATCAATGTTTTGCTTATAAATACAGATTTCTTTCATTTGCTCAGAAAGCCAAGCTTCAAGCTGCTTGCATGTATTTACATATCGCAGCTTGGCTTTTGCCTTCTGCTCATCAATAATTTCTTCAAGCTGAACATTCACTTCAAACAGAGCATACGCCAAAATCATCCACACCTCATCACCCAGCTGAACGTAATGCTTTGCGACGATCGCTTCATTCTCAGACAGCTCGGTACAGAAATCATCAATAATCTTACTGCATTTTTCCTCGTTAAAGCTTTTTATTGCTTCAGAAATTTGTTGGTAGAAATGAATTGGTCGTAATTGATATGTAATCTCGGAAACCTCAGATCGTGCACAATGCGTGTAAATATAAAGCGGTATATCTTGTTCAGGTTTATATAGCTTCGTATTAATGGCTTGAAATGCTTCTTCGGTTGAATCAGCGATTTTCTGCCAGCTTTGCTTCAATAGACCTAAACCGATTTGAATATTCACTTGTAAATATTGCTCCACATTGCTTGAAATTTGTCTTGCTAGTAAACGCAATCGCTGCTCAATTTCTTTGTCTTTATCACTTTTAGCAAAATGCAATATAATTGCTAGATGATTACTAAACAGCTCAACATATGCGAAATCCTCAACATGCTCCTGGCAAACCTCATTAATAATATTGCTTACCGCAAAACGGAATAAGCTTAAATCTTTTGAAGAGACCGTTAACCGTTCTGTCGGGATAATTTCAACACCAAGCACAATATGCTGTTGCTTGTCCCAATGCTGATAAGCAGGAGGAATCATCGATAAATTCGTCAGCTGTGAACTGGCCGCAGCAATCGTAACTGACTTCAACCATTCCTTTTCGACAAATGGCTCGTACAATTTTAAGCGTTGTTCGAGTTCAATATGTTTATTTTTTTGTTTTAATTCTTCGTCCAGCTGTTGAATCACATTTTCTAATACAGATCTGATTGATTTTACCGTTATCGGCTTATTTAAATAATCTACGATGCCAAGTCGCAACGCTTTGCGGGCGTATTCAAAGTCAGAATATCCGCTTAAAATGATGATTTTGCCGCAATACCCAGAAGGTTCAGCTTGCACATACTCTACCATTTCCAAACCGTTCATAATCGGCATATAGATATCGGTAATTATAATATCAGGTTGAACGCTTTTGATAAGCTCTAGCCCCTCTTCTCCATTCAGTGCTTCTCCTGCCCATTCCAGCTCTAGCTCTTCCCATGGAATCACCGTTTTCATCCCTTGAAGTACATTTTTGTCATCGTCAATAATAACTACTTTCCACATGATTGCTCACCTTTCGTCATGGTTTTGCAGGATAGGAATAGTAATCTTCACAGTAGTACCATTACCATCCGAGTTATTCATTAGATGTATTCCATAATCATCTCCAAAATAGATCTGAATTCTTTCCTTCACATTACGAATGCCATAGCCGCCTGTTTTTTTCTTTTGTTGAACCTCCCAATTTTCACGCAAACCATTGCCATCATCAATAATTAAAAACTCAATTTGATTCACGATCTCATCACTTGATGCCTTTACGATGATCGTTCCGCTTTCTTTACCATGAAATCCATGAACGAATGCATTTTCGATAAACGGCTGTAACGTCATTTTCGGAATGTAACAACTCAATATTTCCTCTGGAATATCCAACTGCAACGTAAATTGCTCACCAAGACGAATATGCTGGATTTCCATATAACAGCTGCTTAACGTTAGCTCATCAGAAATCGCAATTAAATTTTCACCATTAGATAAGCCGATGCGGAACATTTTGCCCATTAGTTCAAGTACTTGACTAATTTTCTCTTGCCCTGCCCCAATCGCCATCCAATTTAATTGATCTAATGTGTTATATAAAAAATGAGGGTTAATCATAGCTTGTAGTGCTTTTATTTCCGCTTCTTTTTGACTGTTGTATTGCTCTTCCAATGAAGCATATAACGAGTCAATCCGCTCCATTAATTTGCGATATCCTGAGAACATTCGACCGAATTCATTAGAATAATCAGTAGGTAAGTTGATTTTATTGTTGGAACCAAAATAGCCTCCCATTTCCTTCAGCAATAAGCGAATTGGCTTGACAAATTGTCTTGCGAAAACTAATGTGCAAATGAACGCAACGATAATGACGCCAATGCCTACTAGCCCTAGAACAATCGCAATCTTAACACTGCCCTTGGTCAGCTCATCTAGCGGAGTGAACTCTACTAATGTCCAGTTTTCATTAATATTTTTCGACCAAACCATTAAGAATTCCTCAACTTCACCAGTCATAAGCGGAATTTGCACACGCTTATATCCACTTCCGTTACTAATGGAGGACAGCTGTTGATTAATTTGATTCGGTTCAAGCTCTAGTTCACCAATTGAGAGTAACTGTCTCCCACCCGAATCTAGTAATAGACGATTGGCTTGATCGTTTCCTTTGAAAAGCTGCTTTATCGAATCACTATCAATATTTAATAGCAATAGCCCTTGGTATTCCTCTGATTCTGAATATACTTTGCGAGCAAAGCTTATGACATTAACTTTGCCGCGATGACTAGTAATACTGTGCTCACCGACCCAATGAAAATCCGTATTTTCTAACTCCTCAGAATACCACGGTTCCTCCTTCATCAAGTGTGAATGAATAAAGCGAACAGGAAATGTAGAATTAAGATCAGACCATTTCTCCACATAAAAGTAAACGTTTTCAACGTTTTTGTTGGCATACGTGATCTGCGAGAGTAAAGCTTTTACTTCCTGCTGCTTCGTATACGTTTTATAAATGCTGTCATCATCATCCATATACTTTAGTAAATTTGGATTTCGGCTTGTCGTCAGCGAGATTTGCTCAACTGCTCGAGTTTGTAACACGATTTTATTGTAATACTCATTTAGTAAACTTTGTTGATAATAAGATGTGTTTTGCACAATATGCTGTGCAGAATAGGAGTATGCCACCCATATAACAATGACTAATAATGTGGTTGTAAGTCCGGCTATACAACTAAATAGTAAATATTCAATACGTACTTTCTTAAACATGGCTGAGTCACCCTTTAGGAATACTTCAGTGCAGAAAAATACAATCTTGATATGTAGGTAGGTTTATTGTACTTACTTCTTTTCATATGCACAAGCCTCTTCATCGAGTGAATCTACAAAAAAACAACTGATCACTTAGATCAGTTGCTTACGTTTTTTCAAATATCGATATAACACAATCGCTAATAATGCACAAATAACCGCACATAATCCAATAAATAAATAGCCCGCTTGATAGCCGCGCATAATCGCAAGCTGTGTTTCACCGCCGTAAAGCCCCTTACCAAGCTTAACAATTACCCCGATCACATAGTTGCCTATTACGGTACCAATTCCCATAATCGTGACGACGACACTAATTACAACATCACTATCATTGGGATAACGCTTGGATATAAACGCCATTACCGTCGGATAGATCGGTGCTACCCCCGCTCCTGCCAGCGCGAAAAATATCGCATAGTTTTCCCCTGCAAGCACAGCAATAAAGGTACAGACGCCCGCAAAAAGCGAAACAATAATAATCGATAGCGTATAGCCAATTCGATCGATAATTGGACCTAGCAGCAGCCTAGCTAACGAGAAGCCTATGAAAAATGAGGACAGCATACTCGAAGCAGAAACGGTGCTCCATTGATAGGTTTTTTCTAAATAGTTGACAAGCCAGCCACCAACAGACAGCTCAGAAATTACGCCAAATGTTAAGATGGCAATAAGCAGCCATAAGCTTGTATCAGACAGCAAAGCAAGGAACGACTTGCGATCCTCCTGCTTGATCTCATCTCCAGGAAACTTCGCAAGAAAGGTTGGTATCATCGGAATTAACGATAATGCTAGCACAAGCATATACATAACACGCCAATCGATGGTCGTACCACCAATGCTTAAGCTCATTAGCCCTGTAGCTAACAATGGCGCTCCGATGGAGCTTAAGCCATAAAAGAAATGCGCTAGGTTCATCATCGTTCCTGTATTACGTGTAAATATTCGAGCCGCTAGTATCGCTAAGCCGATTTCTAATATACCGTTTCCGATATAAAGTATAAAGGTAGAGCCAATTAATAGGCCATAGTTATAGGAAAGCCAGATCAGTACGCCAGAAATGAGCATTGACCCGAACGCAATGTTCGTCGTCATCTTAATACCAATTTTACGAACAAGCACTGCTGTAAACGTGCAGGCAATTAAGTAGCCTAAGGAATTAAGCGATAGCAATGTCCCGATCTGTGCCTCGTCCAAATTAAACGAGAGCTGCATGCGTGGAATTGCTGGTCCTTTAATATTCTCTGACAAACCAAATAATATAAAACCTAAATAAACAGTCAGCAATTGCCAAATATAATTGCGTTTAGTTGTCGTCATGTTGCCCTTATGTTCTCCTTCTAGTGCCATTTCACAAAAAAACGCTGCACAGCTAATCAGCAGCGCTGATTAGTCGTGCAGCGGCATTTCCTGTTACCTCATGGGGTCATATGCACTTTAGTTTGTGTAGCAGCTTCCGCAGGGGTTGCCACTTTACTAAGTAAATATACGAGTAGCTGCTGATTATGACTAGAAATTCTGTCTAATGAACGCTCAATAACCGCTTTACGCACATTTGAGCCACGGACCGCCTCAGCAAAGCCTTTTTCGGTTACGTTAATCCATACTACTCTTCGATCATTTTCGTCCCGTTCTCGCGAAATAAGCTCATTACGCTCCATACGGTCCAATATTGTCGTAATTGCCGCAGGTGTAGTAGATAAATGCTGTACAAAATCGGATGGCTTCATTGCGCTAGACTCTAGCAATAGCTCTAAAATATGCAACTGACTTTCAGTTAATGGTGCAAGCTCTTGTTCGAGCGTAAGCTTCCAATCACGGGAAAGCTTGTTCCATAGTTTTGTAAAATCTTCAACGATCAATTTTCCACCAACTTTCCGACTTAATCTCTATCTACTATTATACTAATTGAATTTGTCGAAAGAAAGATTAACGCAATTAATAGTTTACGCTAAATTGTGATAGATTGTGAAAGCGTATTCTATTATTTTACATAAAGTTGTCGTAAGATGGGCGATTTTTGACCAAACTTGCCGTGAATTCAGTGCAAAATTCTATTTTCCCAACTATTGACCTATAGAAAACATTGACCTATAAAAAACATTGACCTATAAAAAAGCATCCTACCTAACAACTGGTGTTCTATCACCCATTGAAGCAGCGAAGAACACCAATCCATAGGAGGATGCTTTCATAAATTATACGGCTTAAGCTTCTGCACTTGGCTGATGAATACGATCACTCAGTGAGATCACTTGTAATAACTGCTCATCTTTTTCTAACGAAATTAAGTTCTTACCAATCGATTTACGCTCATCAATAGGCGTTTTATCACTATTAATGAGATGCTTCGTTCCCTTTGTTGTATACGCGGCAATACTTAATGCTTCTCGGCAATAGAAAGCTGCAAATAGTGTATCACCATTGCTGCGGACACGTTTTCCTTCTTTAAATTCGAAGGTTTGTACCCCTTTACCGCCGCGCGCTTGAATTGGGTAATCCAGTAATAGCGTACGCTTACCATGGCCGATATCTGACAGCACAAGCACTTCACCCTCGTCATTATCTACCCATAGAGCAGCGATTACTTCGTCATCAGCCTTCAGCTGAATCCCTCTAACACCACCAGCGCTACGTCCCATGCTGTTGACTTCATTCTCGTAGAAGCGAATCGACATTCCTTGTGCAGTCACTAGCATTAACTGCTTGGATTGATCACTTAACGATACCTCAACGACCTCATCGCCACCAGACAGCTTACAAGCGACAATTGCTGTCGATCTTGTCGTCGCATATTCCTTAAGCTCCGTACGCTTAACTTGACCTCGCTTCGTTACAAATACGAGGGATTGCTCAGCTTCAAAGTCCTTGACTGGAATAATCGACACGATGCTGTCATCCTTCGGCAGAGGAATGACGTTAACGATCGCTGTACCGTTATCCTTCCACTTAAATTCAGGCACCTGATGCACTGGAAGCAGGAAGTATTGACCGTTCTTCGTAAACAGCAGTAAATTGTCCAGCGTATTTACAGATAAGCAATGCGTAATGACATCGCCTTCCTTAACCCCTGCACTATCTAGCTCACCGCCTGAGCGTGTATAGCTGAGCATGCTTGTCCGCTTCACATAGCCTTCATGACTAAAGGTTAGCAGCACATCCTCAGCATTAACAAGCACTTCAAGATTGACCTTCAGCTCTTCAACCTCAGATTGAATTTCAGAACGACGATCGATGATGTATTGTGTTTTTATTTCAGTCAGCTCTTGCTCAATAACTCCTAGAAGCTTCTTCTCGCTGTCTAGAATGGAACGTAAATATTTAATCTTTTTAAGAGCTTCAGCGTGCTCCTTCTCCAAGCTTGTAATTTCCAAATTCGTTAAGCGGTAAAGCTGTAACGTCAAAATTGCATCCGCTTGACGCTCCGTAAATTGGAACTTAGCAATTAAGTTATTGCTTGCGTCAGCACGGTTTTTCGATGCTTTAATCGTTGCAATTACTTCATCCAGCAGGTTAAGTGCCTTAACTAAGCCTTCCAGTACATGAGCGCGATCCTCAGCTTTTTCTAGCTCGTACTTTGTACGCTCTGTTACAACCTCTTTTTGATGTGCGACATAAGCAGATATAATGCCCAATAAGCCTAGCTGCTGTGGCGCTTTATTAACGATTGCCACCATATTAAAGTTATATGTAACCTGTAGATCGGTCTTTTTCAATAAATAAGCTAGAATACCGTTTGCATCTGCGTCCTTCTTCAGCTCTACGACGATACGTAAACCGTTACGTCCGCTCTCATCTCGAACCTCAGCGATACCTTCAACCTTTTTCTCAAGTCGAATATTTTCCATCGCTGTAACAAGACGAGACTTTACAACCCCATAAGGAATTTCGGTAACAACGATTTGCTGCTTACCGCCACGCAATGTTTCAATGCTCGTTCTAGAGCGAATATAGATACGGCCTTTACCCTTCTCATAAGCTTCACGAATACCGTCGCCGCCCATAATAATCCCGCCTGTTGGGAAATCTGGACCTTTCACAATAGTCATGATCTCATCAAGCGTAATGCTCGGCTTTTTCATATAAGCGATGCTCGCATCAATTACTTCTCCGAGATGATGCGGAGGAATTTCTGTGGCAAATCCAGCCGAAATTCCACTTACACCGTTAACTAGCAGATTCGGATAACGCGAAGGAAGCACAACTGGCTCCTTAATCGTGTTATCGAAGTTATCTTTAAATAGCACTGTGCGCTTGTCAATATCGCGCAGCAGCTCCATCGCTATTTTAGAAAGACGTGCTTCTGTGTAACGCATTGCTGCTGCAGGGTCATCATCCTGTGAGCCCCAGTTGCCGTGACCATCGATCAGTGGATGCCCCATCTTCCACGGCTGTGCCATCCTAACCATACCTTCGTAGATTGAGGAATCACCGTGTGGATGATAGTTACCCATAACATCTCCGACTGTTTTGGCCGACTTGCGATATGGCTTGTCAGGGGTATTCCCTGCGTCATACATCGCATACAGTATCCGACGCTGAACTGGCTTTAAGCCGTCACGAACATCGGGAATAGCACGATCTTGAATAATATATTTGGAATAGCGTCCGAAGCGGTCACCAACGACCTCCTCTAGAAACGCTGGTAAAAACTGTTCTAGTACATCCATTTGCTTCGCTCCTTGTAACGTTTCATGAAATCCGCTCAAGCTTCAGTAATGGTGATTTATTCCTCGTATTCGGTAAAATCTACATTTTCAATAATCCAGCGTTTACGAGGGTCAACCTTATCACCCATTAACGTCGATACGCGACGTTCTGCTTTTGCTGCATCCTCAATATGCACCTGCAGCAGCGTTCTTGTTTCAGGATTCATTGTCGTCTCCCATAGCTGGTCAGGGTTCATTTCACCTAGACCTTTATAGCGCTGAAGCTCATAGCCCTTCATTTCTTTTACGTAATTTTGCAGCTGCTCATCCGTCCACGCATAGCGAACTGTACTGAGCTTACCTGATTTCTTCGTAATTTTATAAAGTGGCGGCTGTGCAATAAATACACGACCATCATCAATAAGCTGACGCATATAACGGTAGAAGAACGTTAACAGCAGCACTTGAATATGTGCGCCATCCGTATCGGCATCCGTCATAATAATAATTTTACTGTAATTGCTTTCTTCAACAGAAAACTCAGAGCCTATTCCCGCTCCGATCGCTGAAATAATCGCACGATACTCATCGTTTTTCATAATATCAGCAAGCTTCGCCTTCTCTGGGTTCATCGGTTTACCTTTAAGCGGCAATATCGCTTGGTGCTTGGAATCGCGACCTTGCTTAGCAGAGCCGCCAGCAGAGTCTCCTTCGACAATGAACAGCTCATTGCGGCTAAAATCCTTGGATTGAGCTGGTGTAAGCTTTCCTCCTAGATTCGAGCTTTCACTGCGTTTTTTACCTGAGCGAATTTCCTCACGAGCTTTACGAGCTGCTTCACGTGCTTTAGCGGCTTGTACAGCCTTTTTAAGCAACGATTGCGCCACTTGAGGATTCTCCTCCAGAAACACATTCATTCGCTCTGTAACAATCGTATCCACCGCGCCACGCGCTGATGAGCTGCCTAGCTGATCCTTTGTCTGTCCGACAAATTCAACCTCAGCCATTTTCGTATTAATAACGACGATCATACCCTCACGCAAATCATTACCATCAAGGTTTTTATCCTTCTCCTTAAGCAATCCAACCTTACGCGCGTAATCATTCATGACACGAGTATAAGCTGTCTTAAAACCCGTTTCATGCGTACCGCCACCACGTGTTGGAATAGAGTTAACGAAGGATACAATCGTTTCCGTATAGCCATCATTATATTGGAAAGCGATTTCTACTTCGATGTCATCCTTCTCACCTGCAAAATGAATGACATCATGCAGCACAGTTTTATTTTCATTAAGGAACTGTACAAATTGGCTTGCTCCGCCTTCATAATGGAACACGTCGCTAGTACCTGTACGCTCATCCTTAATGCTTACTTTTAGACCTGAGTTAAGGAAAGCGATTTCCTGCAAACGGTCTGCTAATGTATCGTAGTTAAACGAAATCCCGTTCTGAAACACACGAATATCCGGTTTAAATGTTACCTTCGTTCCTGTTCGATTCGTATTACCCATCACTTCAAGCCCAGTTACCGGCTCTCCGACATGCTCTTTACCCTGCTCATCGACCCAATATTCAAAGCGCTGCTTATAGCTTTTGCCTTCACGATAAATTTCGACCTCTAGGTACTCAGACAACGCATTGGTTACAGATGCACCAACACCATGCAAGCCACCTGATTTTTTATATCCACCGCCACCAAATTTACCTCCGGCATGTAGAATTGTAAACACGACCTGAGGTGTTGGGATGCCCGACTTGTGCATTCCTGTTGGAATTCCGCGACCATTATCTAAAATTGTAATTGCGCCGTTTTTATGTATCGTTACGTCAATTGCGTTACAGTACTTTGCTAAATGCTCGTCCACCGCATTATCGACAATTTCCCATACAAGATGGTGTAATCCTGAATTACCAGTGCTACCAATATACATACCAGGACGTTTTCTTACTGCGGTTAAGCCTTCTAATATTTGAATATCATCAGCACCATATTGCTGCTCTTGTTCGACAGCATTAAAAAGATCTAACTGCTCCTTCATGATCTTCCCCCAATCAACAACCACGCTTTGTCATATCTTTTAGTATTTTAGTGTAAATATCTCTATACGTAAAGCAACAATACCATCAATATAAAACGAAATGCCACAATATAGCAAACATTAAGCTAACATGTCATGTAAAAATAGTACTTTTGACCAATATTTACAGCCGCTTAACACGAACATATATTCTATATTATAATCTAAAATTTCGCAAGCCGTCTAATAATCATAGCGCAGGCTGTCGTAGTAAAACAGCCTGCACCTTTACAAACCATTACTATAAATTAAGACTTCCCTGTCACCTGTCACAACAGCTTACTGAACCGAGCTTTCTAGCTTAGCTGTACGCACTTTTCATTGCTTCAATAATAATGCTGTTTGTTGCTTTCGCAATGCTTGGGAACTGAGAAAGCGGCAACGGGTTTTGGCCTAAGCCTAGCTCGATCGTAAAGCCTGGTCTACGCCAATCTTGAATAAACCAATCCTTATAGCCTGCGGTACTATTCACTGTTCGTACCGAAGTATATCCACTGGCAGCAGCCATGCGCTGCGCGTAAATTTCCGATTCTGGCGGCTCTAAGCCTTGAAAGCCCCAATAAATTTCTTGTCCTTGGGTATGCAGCGCTAATACTCGATTAAAGCTGCGCTCTCTCGTTAGCTCAGCTACTGCCTGCACCTCAGGCTCAGTTAACGGTGCTTCTCCCGAATAATCTCGAGGTGATGGCTCCTGTGGTCCTTTCACCGCATCGACTTCCCAAAGGGCTGGAAACTGCTTGTTTAGGTCTACACCAGAAATATTTGCTTTCCAACCAGAGAAATCAGTTGATCCACCATTTATTTGCAATACAGATGAGCGATAAGGCTCTTCCCAAGGAGCGCCATTAATAACAAGATTCACTCCATCTGGATTGACCATCGGCACGAACGACATTGTGTTCATCGTGTATAGTGGATATACATTTTGACCATTTATCGTACCGCTATTCGTAATCGCTAATAAATAATCATTAATAAACTGCATCAGCGCACCTGATGTAATCCACTCATTCGCATGCATCGATGCATTCACATGCACCTCAGAAGGGCCGTTCCCTACACGTAGTTCGATAATATCTTTACCCATAACACTTTTTCCAATGCTATGTGCCGTCAGATTAGGATATATTTGACGCAGTCGTTCAATATCCTGTAACAACTGCTCATATGTGTAATTTTTATTTCCGCTTATTACGCGCTCTGATACGCGATGCGGCAGCATAATTTTAGTGCCGATTTGCAATTGCTCACTTTCTAATGTAGGATTGCTTTGCAGCAGCAAATTTAAAGGTATGTTGTTGCTCCGAGCAATTTGCCACAACGTATCTCCTGCCCTTACGGTGTATTCACGCCATACAAAGCCCGGAATTTGTATCAAATCCCCGACCTGCAAACTATTACCGAGTGAAGGATTGCTATCTATAATGAGCTGAAGCGGCACATCAAACATGACACTATAGCCCCAGAGCGAGTCGCCTGGTCGTACAGCAATTTGCATCATCATCATCCCTCTCAACCTTATTCTTCACTAGCCTATGACAAATGCCTAGAAAATGTTCCATACCAGCTTAGAATTATACAATAAGTGCAACAAATTACAGCTCGTTCACGTATATTTGAACAATAGAATATAGAATGAAGCTTGACTAATTACAAATTGGAGGGGAGCTATGAGTTATATTAGCGAATTGCGAAAAGTCATCGGTACAAGACCGATTATTGTTGTAGGAGCCGTTGTGCTCGTATATAGTGACGATCAGCTATTACTACAGCAACGGACAGATAATGGACTGTGGGGACTTCCAGGAGGCATTATGGAGCTTGGGGAAACATTAGAGAATACAGCGACAAGAGAGCTTTACGAGGAAACTGGATTAACCGCATCTACCCTTCAGCTGTTCCATGTATTTTCGGGTCAAAACCTATATTACCAATATCCAAATGGCGATGAGGTATACAATGTTGTTGGTGCATTTCTATGTCAGCATTATAAAGGAGTTCCTCAAGCGGATCGAATTGAAACAGAGTGTCTACAGTTTTTTAATTTTGATGAGATTCCTCAAGAAATCTCTCCTCCCGATCAGCCGATTATTGCTAAGTTTTTAGAGAAATATCTAAAAAAAGATAGTCTCTAATAGAGCAGTCATGTTGACTAGCCCATTAGAAACTACCTCCCGCTACATACACTTCAAACCGAGGAAAAAGTTACTTGTACTTGCTCCAATTTGGATCTGAGTTTTCTAGCAAATAACTAAAATCATTTTCTTTCTTCTTGCGTTCAGCGCGCTCTTGCTCTGCCTTGCGTTCAGCCTCTGCCGCTTTCTTTGCAGCTTCTGCTTCCTTTACTTGCTCTGCTTGAGCCTTGAGCTTCGCTAGCGTTTCACTGTTAAGAAGTTCTTTGAGGCTTGCTCCGCCTGTCCGAGCTTCGCTTTCTTTATGCTGACGATCATGATGAGAAACGCGCTGACCGCTTTGCTTTTTTTGCTTCTTACCCATTATACATCACCTAATTAGTTGACTTTTGAAATTGATAAAGCACCTGCAGCTCTGCTCGCTAAGTTTCTTGCTTCCTCTACGGAATCTGCACTGGAAAGTGCAACCGCCATACGACGACCGACCTTTGTTTCTGGTTTGCCGAAGATACGAATTGCTGTATTAGGAATAGAGCATGCTTCCTCTAGTCCGTTAATCGTAAACTGTCCGTATTCTTCTGTTGCCTTTAATGTATGGGTTGCGGCTGGTGTTAGCTGACGAATTGTTGGAATTGGCAGTCCAAGAATTGCTCTCACATGAAGTGCAAACTGAGAGAAGTCCTGCGATGCCATCGTCACCATTCCTGTATCATGTGGACGCGGTGAAACCTCACTGAACAGCACACCATCCTTCGTTAGAAATAATTCTACACCATAGATGCCGTAGCCACCAAGCTCGTCGGTAATTGTGCGGGCAATATGCTGCGCCTCCATAAGCTGCGCCTCAGTCATCGCATGCGGCTGCCATGATTCAATATAATCACCATCACGCTGCACATGACCAATTGGATTGCAGAAGCTAGTTCCAGATGCGGAACGTACAGTAAGCAAAGTAATTTCTGATTCAAAAGCGATGAAGCCTTCGACAATTACTCTGCCCTTCTGCGTGCGTCCACCTTCCATTGCATATGTCCAGCATTGCTCAAGCTCATCCTCACTACGACATACGCTTTGACCTTTACCCGAAGAGCTCATAAGCGGTTTAATAACACACGGATAACCTAATTCAGCTACCGCCACTCTTAGCTCATCTAACGATTCTGCAAATCGATATGGTGCAGTAGGCAGCTTAAGCTCCTCTGCAGCCAGTCTTCGAATTCCTTCACGGTCCATTGTCAGTTTAGCAGCACGAGCAGTCGGTACTACATGATAGCCTTCCCCTTCTAGCTCCACCAATGTATCAGTAGCAATTGCTTCAATCTCAGGTACAATATAGTCTGGCTTTTCCTGCTCGATAATGGCACGAATGGCTGCACCATCCTGCATATTAGTCACATGATAACGATGTGCCACCTGCATAGCTGGCGCATGCTCGTAACGATCCACCGCAATGGTTTCAATTCCTAGACGTTGTGCTTCAAGAATTACTTCCTTGCCTAGCTCTCCTGAGCCTAGCAGCAGCATTTTTTTAGCTTGTTTTGAATACGGTGCACCATACATTTACAACATTCCTCCTCAATACTTACCGATATAAGCAAGAACTATTACATAATCGGTCACTATTTCTTCATTATTGAGGTTATTACTCAAAAAAGCAACAGTGCAAAAGCAAAAAAATAACCCTAGCTAACCTGCTTGAATCCACGTTCAGACAGGTTAACCAAGGGCTTCCTTTTTTTCTCAAATTGCTGTCGACTATCGCATTTAATAACTAAACAAAGCGGTATTGCGCTTGAATTAGACCATGATAGACGCCTTTTTTCTCCATCAGCTGCTCATGATTTCCTTGCTCGACAATCTGACCGTGATCTAGCACAATGATTTCGTCAGCGTTACGGATTGTTGATAGACGATGGGCGATCATAAACGATGTTCTGCCCTTCAATAATACCTTCAACGCTTCTTGAATTTTCAGCTCTGTCTCAGTGTCGATGCTGGCAGTCGCTTCATCCAAGATTAGTATTTTTGGATTAGAGAGCAATGCACGAGCGAATGATAGCAATTGTCGTTGTCCCATTGAAAGCACATTTCCTCGCTCTTCAACCTGCGTATCATAGCCATCAGGTAAACTCATAATGAAATCGTGGGCATTAACCGCTTTAGCAACCTTTACAATCTCATCATGTGTAGCGTCTAATTTGCCGTAACGAATATTATCACGGATTGTTCCTGAGAAAATAAAAGTGTCCTGCATAACCAAGCCAACCTGCTTGCGCAGACTTTCAAGCGTAACATCGCGAATATCAATGCCATCAATCGTCACTCGACCTTGGACGGGATCATAGAAGCGACAAAGTAGATTGATAATCGTACTTTTCCCTGAACCGGTATGACCAACTAATGCGATCGCTTGCCCAGCCTTTACATTAATCGAAATGTTTTTTAACGCTGGACGATCTGGCTCGTATTCAAACACAAGGTTTTCGAACGAAACATCGCCTTTAATATTTGGCAGAGGCTTAGCATCTTCCTTCTCTGCCACCGTTGTCTGCTCATCAATAAATTCGAAGATTCGCTCTGATGAGGCCATCGCAATTAGCAACTGTGAATAGAGCTGCCCTAAGCGATTAATCGGCTCCCAAAAATGCGCCATATATGTGGAATAGGCAACGAGCAAGCCGACTGTAAACAGCTCATTTTTAATCAAATGTGTTCCGTACCAATAGAGAATACATGTACCAAGCGCAGCGGTAACCTCAATGATCGGTCCGAAGCTTTGGTTAAGCGCTGAGGCACGATTCCAAGAGTTCAGGTTGGACTCATTCATTTGCTTAAAAAATTGAATATTGTTTTTTTCTTGGACAAATGCTTGCGTAACCTTCATCCCTTGAATACTTTCATTCAAGTGTGAGTTAATACGCGAGTTTTTCATCCGAACCTCTTGCCATGCATAACGAATTCTTTTGCGTAATGATGTAGATACAAAAAACATTAGCGGAACTGTCACCATTACTGCGAGACCAAGCTTAAAGTTCATAACAAGCAAGATTACGATAATACCTGCAAGCTGGATAATATCCATTAGTAGGTTGACTACACCGTTCGTAAATAAATCCTGCAGCGCATTTACATCGTTCGTAATACGCACAAGCACCGAACCTGCTGGACGTTTGTCAAAAAAACGGAAGCTCAGCTTTTGGATATGTGTAAAAATATGACTACGAATGCTATAGAGCACCTTTTGACCGATCACATTCGTTTTCTTTATACGGTAATGTGTGGCGATCATTTGAATAATGTACATACCGAGCATTACGCCGCCGAGCAGCCAGAGATGATTGGTATTGCCTGAGCCAGTTTCTAGTATTATATTGTCGATCGCATAGTAAATTAATAGCGGCACCCCTAAGCGTGTTAGTGTACCAATAACCATCATGATAATGACTGGAATAAGCTCTACATTATGCGGCTTCATATACGTGTATAGCCTTCGTATCTGCTCCCAGTTAAAACTTTTTTCAATTTCATTGTCATCGGTGTAGACAAAACGATCATTTTTGACCGTTCCGCTAGTATTTGCCTTATTAGCAGCCAAGCCACTCACCTCAATACTGTTTATAGTTACATTTCTATTTGGAATAGTTAAGCCTATTGCTTAGGCTAATTTACACCGACGATTGCTCAGCCTTGCTTACAGCAACCTCAAGCTCGCCTGGGAAGTCTGCATATTGAATATCATAGGTTTCACGATAAGGACCTGCTTGTTGCAGCAATTGTCCATGTGTACCACGCTGAACGATACGTCCTTCATCAAGCACAATAATCTCATTCGCGAAACGTAGCGAGGATATGCGGTGTGCAATAATGAATGTTGTTCTGCCTGCCATTAGCTGCTTAAAGCCAGCTTGAATCTCATGCTCAGTCTCCATATCAACGGCGCTTGTTGCATCATCAAGAATAAGAATTTTTGGATTTTTAATAAATGCGCGTGCAATCGCAATCCGCTGCTTTTGACCACCAGACAAGCCCATTCCTCGCTCACCGACAACGGTGTCATAACCAAGCGGCATTTCCATAATAAAATCATGTGCTTTTGCCAGCTTAGCTGCTTCGATAATTTGCTCGTCTGTAACATTGGCAATACCGTAAGCAATATTGTCACGAATCGTAGCAGAGAAAAGAAATGTTTCCTGGAATACTGGTGCAATAATCGAACGCAGGGAAGCTACATCCAGATCCTTGATATTGATTCCATCGACTGTAATCGAGCCTTGTTTTATATCATACGCGCGCATCAGCAGCTGGATTATTGTCGATTTACCAGAGCCAGTTGCTCCAAGTAAACCAATGACAGTACCAGCTGGTGCGTTAATACTAATATTTTGAATTGCTGGCTTTTTATCTGGGTAGTTGAACGTCACTTCGTTGAAGCTGACATCCCCACGTACAGAATTGCTATTTAGCTCGATTGCACCACTGATATTTTTAATATTGATTGGTTCATTTAACAGCGTTAGCACACGTTCACCAGATGCTTTGAATTGCGTGTAGTTATTGATGTGGAAGCCTAAGCCCCACATTGGTCCAATAATGTACCAAATTAAACTGAAGAAGGCTACAAATTTACCAGGTGTAAAGCTTCCGTTAATCACCATAATTCCACCGGCAATAAACAATACGATTACGCAGAGGTTAGCCGCCGTTTCCATCATCGGAAAATAGGTTGCCCATTTGCTCGAAGCTTCGATTTGGTTTTTACGAAATTGCTCACTGCGTTCAGAAAACTTATTCACCTCATAGTCTTCCTGGGCATATGATTTTACTGTACGAACGCCAGTAATATTTTCTTGGACTGCGGTCGTCAAATTACTCATTGCTTTACGCATTTCACGGAAAATCGGATGAATTTGCGATTCAAAACGAAATGCTAATAGTAGCAGCAGTGGCACAGGAAGCAACGTAATTAAAGTTAGCTTCCAGTTCATCGAAATCATCATTGCACCGCCTAATACGACCATGAATAGAACGTTCAGCAATTGTGCAAAACCGAAGCCGATAAAGTTACGAATCGCTTCCAGGTCAGCCGTTAGGCGAGACATCAAATCACCTGTTTTGGCTTTGTCATAATACTGGAACGATAGCGTATTCAATTTCTCATAAAGTCTGTTTCTCATTTTTGTTGCTACACGATTTCCTAGTCTGCCGCCACAATAGCCATGTAAAAATTGGTTAAGTGCCTTTAAGCAGACAACCCCAACTACTGACAGCGCAATTGGCGCCACCATCTCATAATTTGCTGGCATAATGATTGAGTCAATTAAGTAACTGACCAGATAAGGCTGAACAAGACCAATTCCAGTTGCAAGCACAAGAAAAAGGATAGCTCCGATAATATACTTTTTCTCCGTTGCATAGAATTCTTTGAGTTGCCTCAGAATTTCCAAGATGGTCACTCCCCACTTATTTTAAGTATGAAAGAATATTATCAACTCCCCTACTATTGGGCAAACGGCGTACGGATGGATAAGATAGCATGTAGAGTGCTTATATGGCAAAACAGTAAACAATACGATGCTTTACTCTTAAATGATGTCATTCATTCGCTATTATGTTCAAATTCCTTCATTTTTGCATATTTTCACACAAAATGGATGAAAAAAAGCTTCCACTTTTCTGCATGAAAAATGAAAGCTTCATCACAATATGAGAACGATTACTTTTTAAGTTAAGGAAAGCGCACTTTGCACGATGCTCAGCGCTCCGGAGCAATGTGTACTTGCGGCTCGCGGTTTAAACGCTCCGGTGCAATGTATACTTGCGGCTCGCGGTTTAAACGCTGCTGCTTCCTTTTGAATTTACTAGGTTGCAGCAGCGTTTAAAGGCGAGCTCACTTCGTTCTCCAGTACACATTCCTCCTTCGCTTGGTAGCTATTTTGGAAGTAGCGCTCCGTAGCATAGTGTCTGCATCGCTCCGCAGCATTGTTTTTATTGCATCGCTTCGCAATATTGCGCCTTGCATCCGCTTTTTAAATGCTGCTGTTCCCATTGTATTTCTTGGTTGCAGCAGCACTTAAAGGCGGACCTCTCCGTTTTCCAGGCGCATTATTGCTGCGCTGGTAGCTGCCTTTCAGCTTCGCTTTGTAGATCGTGCCTCGTAGCTCTCCGTAGCTTTGCCTTGCATTGCTTCGCTCCGCAGCTTTGCCTTGTACTGCATCACTTCGCAATATTGCGCCTTGCATCCGCTTTTTAAATGCTGCTGCTCCCATTGTATTTCTTGGTTGCAGCAGCACTTAAAGGCGGATCTCTCCGTTTTCCAGGCGCATTATTGCTGCGCTGGTAGCTGTCTTTTAGCTTCGCTTTGTAGATCGTGCCTCGTAGAACTTCGTAGCTTTGCCTTGCATTGCTTCGCTTCGCAGCTTTGCCTTGTACTGCATCACTCCGCAATATTGCGCCTTACATCCGCTTTTTAAATGCTGCTGCTCCTATTGTATTTTCTTGGTTGCAGCAGCACTTAAAGGCGGATCTCTCCGTTTTCCAGGCGCATTATTGCTGCGCTGGTAGCTGCCTTTCAGCTTCGCTTTGTAGATCGTGCCTCGTAGCTCTCCGCAGCAATTTAATTGCAGCGCTCGGCAGCATTGCCAGTTTCACTGCGCTTCGCAGTATTGCCACCAATTCATCGCTCCACAATATTGCGCTATTAAACAAAAAACGCAACCTCAGAGAGAAAATCTCATAAGGTTGCGTTCTAAGTGCTTTCTAACAAAATAACATGAGTATGGTATCTATGCGATAAGCCCCTTCATTTGTTGATCCACAGCTTCTAGCTTCGAAACGAAGCTTTCGTCTTCTAGCAAGCGAATTTGCTGTGAGCCGTATTGGACGATGCTGCTCGATAGACGTTGTAGCTGTGCAGTAAGTGCCTCCTGCCACTGGTCTTCGTAATGCGCAGTCCAGCTGCCCTGTACACTCTTCATCCAGCCCTCCATATTAGGGAAGATGTACGCCTCAAGCTCTGCTCTGAGCTTTGTTTTCCCGTCACCCTCGAAGAACTGCTTCGGTGATTTGATTCGGCTAGATACCCATTTTTGCGAAATGTCCTCTCCACGCCAGTCTGATGGCTGTGCTGGTTGGTTCAGCTCTATCTTCTGCTCGCTTTGCAGCTGATAGCCTGAAAGTAGGCTTACAGCCTCTGTTGCAATGTTACCGACAAGCTTGTTAATCTCGCCATTCAATGCACGCTCCACACGCAGTGTGGTCGCTAGTAGCTCCTGCTGCAATTCAAGAGCAAGGCTACGCTCCAGCTCACGCCATGCTGTCCATGCCGCTTGTGCTAACGCTCTGCCGTCTTCTTTAAGCAAGGCAGGATTAAACGCATAATGATAAAAATCACCAAATCTAAAGCCTATACGCTGTACGATATAATACATAAGCTCTTCGATTTCCTGCTTCATCAACGCTGGCAATGGCTGCTGAGCTTGCTTCTCAATGTCTGCTGCAAGCTGTGACAGATGACGCTCGATCAACGCTTTCTGCCCAACAGCATCCTGTTTAGCCACTCGTGCACTATCTAACAAGCGCGCAACGACGTTACCAGCACGCTCCAGCTCTTGTCTAGCAGACTGCATCGCCAATGCGCCAAGCTCATCGTGAATAAAGGAATGGAATACTCCTTCAAAGCTTGTAATCCCCGATGCTTCTGTCAGAGCAGAATCGTTAGCTAGCTTACCCTCTAACGCTTGCAGACTGGAGATTGGGAACATACGTGGCTTAATAATGCCATGCTGATTCAAGTTTCGCTCAACATGCTCCATGACCTCAAGCAGCTCTTTCTGGTCGCTCGCAAGATCTGCAGCGTTGACGATAAAGAACATTTTATCTAGCTCAAATTGATCCTTCACCCGTCCTAGCTGATCAAGAAATTGACTATCTGCATGTGAAAATGCGTGATTATAATACGTAACAAATAATATTGCATCTGTGCTCTTAATATAATTGAAGGCAACGCCAGTGTGGCGAGCATTTACTGAATCAGCCCCTGGTGTATCAACTAACACAATTCCTGCTCTGGTTAGTGCACAGTCATAATAGAATTTAATTTCGCTAACAAAGCAAGAACGATGCTCCTCGGCAACATACGCCTGATACAGCTCACGATCAACGCTACGCTGCTTGCCAAGCCAAGCCTCCTGCTCTGCCCAGCCTTGCGCTGCTGCTTTAACGAAGCTGTAGTGCGCTCTACCACCGCTATGAATAGCCTCCGGCTTAATCGCACCGATAATTTTGAACAAATATTGCTGATCACGACATTGCTCCTCGGTCAGCTCATAACCTAATAGCTTTAAAGAGTAGGAAATATCGTCTAGCATTAAGTCCAGTGATTTCATATAAATGGTAGCAGTATCATGCTCATGCTCCTCATCTGGCGGCAATAAGCTATTAATTGCTGCAGTTGTAGGATTAGGACTTACAGGCAGCAAGCGTTCACCGATTAAGGCATTGGCAAGTGAAGATTTACCAGCACTAAACGCACCAAATAAAGAAATAGTGAAGCTGCGCTCATTAAGTCGACGTGCTTTTTCCTGCAGATCATCTACAATGGATTCCATACCCTCGATCCCTGTAAGCCACTGTGCACCACTATGGAGCGCTTCAACGAGCTGATGACGGTCTTGCTCCTGATTGCTCTTCTTATTCCCACCAGCGCGTGTAAACGCTGTTGACAGCTCACTTAAATTCAGCTGACCCTTTTGCTCTACGAAACTAACTCCGTCACTAACACCTTCCTGAAGCTTCACAGGCTGAGGTAGCTCAGGCATCGGTTGCTTAGGCAGCAGCCATTGCTGAAGCTGTTTGGCATAGCGCTCATGCTGTCGCTCTAGCTCACGATATTGCGCAACCAGCTGCAGTTTACTTCCATTTTGAGTATGTTGAGCCTTTACGCTCGCAAGCTGCTGCTCTTGACTTATTCGTACATGCTGCCAGAGCTGATCAATTATCGATAATGCCGCTTTACGATAGCGAGCCTTAATCGCTGCAGATAAATCCTTGCTATAGGTCATCGTATACTCATTGCCTAATACCGCACCACTGTTGATCGTATCAATTAGCAGCTGCTGAGTTGGTTCTGCCTGCTGTAGCTCCTGAAGCAGCTCCTCGAGCTGCCCTGCATCGTATTGAATCACTTCAGCCCCGCGGCGCAGCATGCCGTTGAGATGCCAATGGATGCCCGCTTCCGTTAGCTTAATTAGCTCAATATAAAAGCTATCTAATCGCTCCGCTTGTACAGCTGCTGTTTTTTGTTTAGAAGCTAGGAAGCCGGCACGGAAGCCAGGCTTACGACTTTCTAAAAACAGCCCTGCAAGATCGCGTAATGGCGCTGGCGTAATATTAGCGTTATCTAGTAGACTTTCAACTTCCTTACGTTTTTCTACTGGATACTGCTCAATGCTTTCAGAGATTGCAGCAATTTGCAATTCCGCCTTTTTCTGCTGTGCTTCTAGGCTTTGCAGCAGCTCAATGCCACCGATTTGCGACAGTAACGCTTCCTTCTGAGGCTCTAACACTTCAAGCTGCCCTTCCAGGTAGCTTTGTGTCAAATGCTCAAGTGAGCTATATACACTGTATTGCGTTAGCTTCTGCTGCTGCTGTTGTAGATCAGCAATCAGCTTTAATAAACTTTCCCATTGATGATGAGGATGATCTGGCTGGCGCAATGATAAATATAATATACCTGCAGGCTCCAAATGCCATGCTAAAAAGGCATCGTAGACGCTCTGTGCATAGTGCTCAAAGCTCAGCTCTTCCTCGCGATGCTTATCGATCTGATTGACAATAAAATATAATGGCTTTCCCCATTCACGCAATTCCTTGGCGAACGAGAAGTTAATTTCTGACTGAACATGGTTGTAATCCATCACATAAAACACAACATCCGCCATATGCAATGCTGATTCTGTTGCTAGCTTATGTGCTGCATCAGTAGAATCAATCCCTGGCGTATCCAGTAATACAACACCATTTTTCAATAGTGGGCTTGGGTATTGAAGCTGAACGGATACATAGGTTTCCCCGTCCTTACAATAAGCATCCAACTGATCAATCGCTACTTCATCATAACGTAGTTCACCGTTGCTCGATACTTCTACTAGTGCTTTGCTCTTCTCACCATAAGCGATCGTTACAACATTCGCGCTTGTTGGAATTGGGCTTGATGGCAAAAGCTTTGCGCCACACAGCGTATTTAGCAGCGTTGATTTTCCCGCAGAAAAATGTCCACATAAAGCAATAGTAAGCTGACCGACTGTCAGCTTACTATTCAGCTCATTAAGCTTTTGTGCATGGAGCGTATCATTATGTGAGGACATTTCACTAGAGATTTTATCAAGTTTCTCAAGTAAATTGTCAGTCACCATTCACCTTGTCTCCCCATTCTGTTCTTTACAGTTCAACTGCCTCGTCTTCAAGCGATGGCAAGCAAATTTCAAATACATTTCCATGCTGCAGGATCATAATGTTACGAGCTTTTTCTTTCATTACAACGACTTCTGGCTTTTGTCTCATACGATCAATATATTGAACAGGTACATCTCCAGAGCCACATACTGTAACTCCTTCAATGACGATGTCTTCATTTTCTTGTGGAGCTGCCTCTAATACCTGTTCGTAAATATCAGAAAACTGCTCGAAGTTGTTAGTATACACGGAAATGCATTTCATTGTTAATCATCCTTTATTTTTTGTAGTTTTTCTTTTTACTTTGCCGCTATCAGCAGCCTTTAAACGTTTCTGACCTTCCTTGCAAAGATCGATTAATGGACAAATGTGGCATTGTGGACTTTGTGCTTTACAGTGATAGCGTCCAAAAAAGATCAGCCTATGGTGCGTAAGTGTCCATTCCTCACGTGGTACAAGCTTCATCAGCTTATGCTCGACATCTAACACATTGTCATCTGGCTTAGCAAATCCAAGACGCTTGGAAACACGCTCTACATGGGTATCTACAGCAATCGCTGGAACACCAAAGGCATTAGACATGACAACATTGGCTGTTTTTCGGCCGACACCTGGCAATTCCACAAGCCCTTCATGCGTATTGGGAACATCACCGTTATATTTATCAATAACAATGCGACATAGCTTTTGAATATTCGCCGCTTTACTGCGAAATAAGCCAATACGTCGAATATCGTTTTCCAATTCCTCTAATGGCACGGATAAATAATCAGCAGGTGTTCGATACTTCTGAAATAAATTCACGGTGACCTTGTTAACTGTTTCATCCGTGCATTGTGCAGACAGAAGCACCGCAATCGTTAACTCAAATGGATTGCTGTGATTAAGCTCACAATGTGCATCAGGAAACATTTCTGCAAGTACATCAAGAACATATCTCATTTTTTGCTTCGCATTCATCCATAAGCCTCCACTTCATTACCATCGTTCAAAGTTTAGCGAAAAACTAGCCCGTAGGCAAGTAACATTTGTCCATATCAGAAAAAAAAACTGCCCAATCGGGCAGTTTTCACAAAAAATTACGTAAAATCGCAAAAATTATAGCGAAATAACTCGAGCGATGCGTTTGCCATAAAAACCAACGATCATATTTTTGTTTGTTTTCAATTCACTAAAAGCTAATGGTTTGCCATTGGCGTCCACGAACTGCGCTTCATCATAAAGCACGACATAGCTTTCATTATCCTTCTTAAATGTAATTGACTTCGAAATTGAATTAATCGAAGAAATACTCATTTGATACGTTTCGTATAATCTAAAGCCAGTGATCTCACGTTTCGTTGTAGACAACTCCAGCATTACATTCATGCCTTCTTTAATATCAAGGAATGCAGGACTTGCTTTAGTTAAGCTTTCAATGGAGGCATTAGAATAATCTATCTCTGCAATTGTCCCATCAGGAAGTCTAACCTTTGCAACTTTTTCATAATAATCCATTGATTCGATATATGCTTCAATTTCGGATAACAAATCATAGAATACGATTTGCTTTTTCCCTTCTACTTCCACATAACGCAATACTAGACTGCTAGAGCCAAGCGGATCCTTCACATACTTGTTATCTACTAGCATTCCATCTAGCAAATAGCGTGTGCCTTCCGTAAAGAACAAGGTTTCTGCCTTGTAGCCACTCGCATCGAGAACTGTAACTTGCTCCTTCACAGGATCGTAATCAACAATCTTCGGTAAATAAATGGCTTTAAACTCTGTTGACGGCACAGTAATATCAATGACTTCATCCTTTGAATTCATCGTTAATGTTACTTTATCACCATTAGAGATTAAATCTTCAATCGATGCGTTTTTCACATATGGAATACTTATCATAGGCGCCTTGACTACAATTTTACTTACAAGCCCTTGTTTCTCGGTTTTAATCGTTACCAAATTCGTAGCTTTGTCGTAGCTAAAAAATGTTCCTGAAATCGTCGTTGTAGCCGGTGCAACCTCAGTTAACAGTTCAATTGATACAATTTGAGGTGTTGTACGGAACGTATCGCGTACAATTTTAATATTGTCCTTTTCCTTCAAATCAGTAACGGCTAGCTTCTTACCAGTCGAATCAACAATGCTCACCTTGTCATCATAAGCGATCGCTACTGGGTTATTATCTACACGAATATATATGATTTTTTCTTCTGGATTAACGAGTAGGATCGGTGCAACGCTTTCCTCAACATAGCGTTCAGCGCCAAGCGTTTCTAAAAACTTAGCTTGTCCATTAATTTCAATTAACCCAACAGCAGTAAACAACTCAAACTTTGATTTCTCTACAGCATAATCAGAATCATTGCTATAGAAGCCTGTAGACTTGTCAATGCTGTACGTTTTTTCTGTGCCATCTTCATAAATCGTTATTGAATTATCGCTCAATGCTGTAATAATTCCGAAGTGCTGACCTTCCACTTGAACTGGAAAGTCCTTTTGTGCACGACTTAGTATCGTAGCGAAGCTTGCACGATTGATTGCTGCTTTCGGAGCAAAGGTTGTCTCCGTGTAGCCTTTAATAAGTCCTAGCTCTACCGCAGCATTTACATAGCCAATATATTTACTGTCGATTTCATTGTTATCTGTAAAGCTAGTGCTTTTATTAGCAGATTCTATCGCTTTTTCCGATGCACCAAGTGCATTAATGATTAGTTTAGTTACCCACTCACGTGTAGCTGCCTTAGAGCCCCATTTGGTATCAGGATCTGCTGCAGCAATGCTATATTCTTCATTACGATCTAATATTCCTACATTAAACGCTAATTCTATGTATGGCTTATAATCTTCTTTCACATAAAAGTTATCTTGGAAAACGACGAACTGATCTTTATCAACCAGGCGCTCTAGGCCAGCAAAACGCAATGCCATAATGATCGCTTCTTCTTGGCTAATCGTATTATTATACTTAAAAGTATATTCTCCAGTCGTTTTGTTCTCATAGCCTCTTACGATTTGCTGCAATGATAAACGATAAATATGCTTTTCAGCATAAAGGCCAGCTGGAACATCCGTAAATGGAGTAATGCCTGCTTCTGCTGCCTGTACTACAGGAGTTACAGTTGATAATACTGGCACAGCTACACCGCTAACCAATGTAAACGCAAGCGCGCCAGTCATAATTTTCTTCCAAGTTGTATTGTTAAGCATATTTGCCTCCCATTGTGTTCAAAATATAGATTTGCGGGTCACACAAAGTGTGGACCCGCAAATCTAGCAACTAGTAATACTATTATAGCATTATTAATTTAATTTGAGATATTGAAATATACCCGCTGCTGTTTCTTTTGCAAACTTAGCCTGTACACTCTCGCTAAACAATTCCTTTGCATCCGTTGAATTACTCAAATAACCAACCTCAAGTAATACAGCTGGCATCGTCGTTTCGCGAATAACCTTATATGATGCGGTACGAACATTGCGATCAGGTAAGCCAACTGCTTTTACAATATGAGGGTGTAACGTATTGGCAAGCTCCTTACTATCTTCACGATAGTAGTATGTTTCCGTTCCTCGAACAGTGTCTTTCGTAAAGCTGTTCGCGTGAATTGAAATAAAAATATCTGCTTTTTTACCTACACCAGGTATTTTCTCTGCAAATGCAACACGCTCAGACAGCTCTGGATACGTATCACCCGTGCGTGTTAAATGAACCTTAATATGTTTATTTTTTTCAAGCTCCGCCTTCAGCTTTAATGCAGCGCTTAAAGTAAAGGTCTTCTCGTATAATCCAAGTGTCTTATTCACTGCCCCTGGATCACTACCGCCATGACCTGGATCGATGACAATATGATATACCTTTTCGCCATTATTGGGCGTAGGAGTTGGCGTAGGGGTTGGTGTAACCACTGGTTCTCCTTTATTAGGATCAGCGTCTGTATTCCCCTCAGCTGGATTCGTTGTTTCCGAAGGAACCTCAACATGCTCTCCATTGAAACTAATAATTACTTCACTGCTTGTTTTCGAAACATGATAAGTGACGTCATCATTTAGCAGAACTACCACTCTTGCAATCAATGGAGACGTTGAATTTTGTCCGTAGCGATAGCCTGACATACTAGGATACCCATTCACTGTAACTGTTGTTTGTCCCCCACTAAAGCCATGCGCAAGCTCGTATGTATAACCAGTATTGGTCAAGTCAACGACTAGTCTATCCGCTGGGTTAGTTTTATTATCCTTTGGCAGCAGCATCACTTTAGGATCAACTAAAGTCCCTGTATATGCAATATGAAGATTACCGTTTTCTTGTAATACTACATCAGTAATCGTTGCATCCTGCACAGCAGAAGGAGTTGGTGTTGGCGTAGGCTCCTTAACTGGGCTCGTTAATAGCACCTCTCCCGTTTGCTGTTTCCATTCAACGGATAAACCTAAAACCTGAGATACGAAACGAACAGGAACCATTGTTCTAGATTTTTCTAGACTAGGCGCTTGAGTAAGCTCATAGCTTGCATCATTCACATATGCCAGCTTCTCACCAATGGTAAGCTTAATCGTTACATCCTTATCAAGCACTGTAACCTGCTTCGCCTGCTGATCCCACTTCACATCATACCCTAGTCCTGTTGATACGACGGAGAGAGGAACAAGTGTCGTTCCACTCTTTATAACAGGATCGACATCAGTTGCAAGTTGCTTTCCATCCAAATAAAGCTTGGGTGTGGTAGAAGCACTGACAGCTCCTGCAAAACCTAACAAAACGAATATACCTGCGATAATTAATAAACTGCTTACAATTTTCTTCATATCCCACCCCGATGTACTCTAATCTACTAAACTACTATTTATTCAGACGCATATGATCGTCAAAAGTTGCTCTCACTCAACAATTTATTTGGAATTATTTAATCTTTACCATCATTTTACCAAATTCGATAGGGAAACATCTATAGCTTTTTTGTATCAAATTTGTTAATTTGGTAATTTTCGCAGAAAAAAAACTGAACGAATGGGTATTCGAACAGCTCTATTGTTATTAATCTATTAGATTTTTTAAGCAAAATTGAATCGCTTCAGCCACATTGTCTACGACATACTTTGCTTCAGATTTGATTTGATCGTCACTATGACGCATTGCAAAGCTATGACCTACAACTTTAAACATCGATAAATCATTATAGGAATCGCCTATACAAGCGACCTCATCTGGCACTAATGCTAGCTGTTCCATCAGAAGTTGAATGGCATTACCTTTACTAACACCAACCGGTGTAACATCCATACAATCCACATCAGAAACAACAGTTTCAACTTTATTACCTAATCTACTAGCTAATTGCTCCTTTAAACGCTCTAGCAAACGGATATCTCCTAAAAATGTAACTTTACTGCATGCCAATGAGCCTTGTTGTACCTGTTGATCCAAATCAGCAGCACTTTTAGCTGCTGTAATCATGCGGTGCTCATATTGGATCGTTCGAGCATTTCGTTCATGAATATACGCTTCATCATATATCGTATGTACGAATATAACTAGCTCTTCGTATTGCTTACCTTGCTGTATAATGTCATAGGCGATCTGTGGAATATGCTGCTGTGCTTGTAGCAGATGATGCTCCCTTGAATAGATCGTTGCGCCATTTTGCCCAATAGCATAGCTTCCAGCAGGGTATTGCGACATCAAGCCGCGAATTTCAGCTGACATACGCCCTGATGCGATTGCGATATGAACATTTTGCTCCATTGCCTGTAGTATTGCCTTCTTATTCATCTCATCAATTTGAAGCTGACGATTTAATAATGTTCCATCCAAATCACTTACAAATAGTTTTATCATAGATGCCTCCTAAACCATGCAAACATAATTTAGTCATTATACAACGTGCTTCTCGTTAAGTAAACGAAGGGTAAACTGACATGCAACATTTTCCAAATCAAAGTCGTTTTTAATGTATAAAGGGGCGGATGTAATGAAAAAGAGTTTTGTAGTAATGATACCGATCATCATTGTTGTATTTCTCTCGAGTGCTAGTAGTGAGGGTATCGTTTCGATAGCTGCAACTAACAAAGGTTTAATGAATGCGGCTCAAGAGGATAAGCTAATAATCGTTCATAAACGAATTGGTGATGACGGACATCAATACGATACATTTGCAAAAATAACGAATAATGAGCAAATTGTAGAAATTGAAAAACTACTTGGTGAAATCCAATGGCAAAATGCAAAAGTACTTATGTCGCGTACACCAGACTATACGATTAACCTTCAAAACGATAAGTCCAGCTTCACCACTTCCCTTTGGATAAGTACTAGCCAAGAAATAGTGGAGCTCGTCATTCGTGAGCAGAACAAATATGTTAGATTAGATGAAGAGAAATCCTCAATTTTACTGGAACTGTTAACTGCTTGAAAGTAGTAGTATGTTAATCCGACAAAATTATGAATCTAGTTAAACAGCAAAAAAGCTAACAAGTAGAAAACTACTTGTTAGCTTTTATCATATATCAGCTATTACTTAGTTATTTACAACTAAAGTAGCACGCTTCTCTTCATATGCAGAGATCAAGTCCTCATGCTTCAAAGTTAGACCGATATCATCTAGACCTTGCAATAGGAATTGACGGCGATGCTCATCAAGGTCAAATTGGATAGATAGACCGTATTCGTCAGTCAACAATTTGCTCTCCAAGTCAACATTAAGCTTGTAGCCATCATACTTCGCAGTACGTTGGAATAGCTCCTCTACTTGCTCTTCGCTAAGTTTGATAGGAAGAATTCCGTTTTTAAAGCAGTTATTATAGAAAATATCTGCATAAGATGGTGCGATTACTACTTTAAATCCGTAGTCAAGAATTGCCCATGGTGCGTGCTCACGAGAAGATCCGCAACCAAAGTTAGCGCGAGAAATTAGAACTGATGCACCTTGATAACGAGGTTTGTTTGGCTCGAAATCAGGATTTACATTACCTTCCTCATCAAAGCGCCATTCGAAAAATAGGAATTGTCCGAATCCGCTACGCTCAATGCGTTTCAAAAATTGTTTTGGAATAATTGCATCTGTATCTACGTTAACACGGTCAACTGGAGCGACGATGCCTGTATGTTTAATAAATGCTTCCATTGTACTTACCCCTTCCCATAATTAGCAATTAGTTAGCTACTGGTTGTTTAATATCCCATTTACGAACATCATAGAAATGTCCTTTAATCGCTGCTGCAGCTGCCATAGCTGGAGAAACTAGATGAGTTCTACCGCCACGACCTTGACGACCTTCAAAGTTACGGTTAGAAGTTGATGCACAACGTTGACCTGGCTTCAATACGTCTGGGTTCATCGCTAGACACATAGAGCAACCTGCATCGCGCCATTCAAAACCTGCTTCTGTGAAGATTTTATCAAGACCTTCTTTTTCAGCTTGTACTTTAACACGACCAGAACCTGGTACAACGATCGCTGTAACGCCTTCTGCAACTTTGTAGCCACGAGCAATTTCAGCTGCAGCACGAAGGTCTTCGATACGACCATTTGTGCAAGAACCGATAAATACATAGTCAATAGCAATGTCAGTCATTGGAGTGCCTGGTTTCAAATCCATATATTCAAGCGCTTTTTCAGCAGCTTTACGCTCATTTTCAGTAGCCATATCAGCTGGGTTAGGAACTGTAGCTTCAATGTTAGTACCCATACCTGGGCTAGTTCCCCAAGTTACTTGTGGAATTAGAGAATCAACATCGAATTCTACTACAGTGTCATATGTTGCACCTTCATCAGTTGTAAGCTCAGACCAAACTTTAACTGCTTCGTCATAGTTTTTCGGAGCATATTGACGACCACGAAGGTATTCAAATGTAGTTTCGTCTGGAGCGATAAGACCAGCACGAGCTCCCGCTTCAATTGACATGTTACAAACTGTCATGCGCTCTTCCATAGAAAGAGAACGAATGGCTTCACCTGTATATTCAAGTACGTAACCAGTTGCAAAGTCTGTACCATACTGAGCAATTACGCCAAGAATTAAGTCTTTTGCAGTTACGCCTGGTTTACGAGTACCGTTAAAGCGAACTTCCATTGTTTTAGGTTTAGATTGTTGCAAACATTGAGTTGCAAGCACGTGCTCAACCTCAGAAGTACCGATACCGAATGCAAGCGCACCGAACGCACCGTGAGTAGAAGTATGAGAGTCACCGCACACGATTGTTTTACCAGGAGCAGTTAAACCAAGCTCAGGACCCATAACGTGAACAACACCTTGATCAAGTGTGTTAAGGTCATAAAGTGTAACACCGAAATCTTTACAGTTTTGAGTAAGTGTATCGATTTGTTGTTTAGAGATTGGATCTGTAATATTAAAACGGTCAAATGTTGGAACGTTGTGGTCCATTGTTGCAAATGTTAGGTCTGGACGACGAACTTTACGACCTGACATGCGAAGTCCTTCAAATGCTTGTGGAGAAGTTACCTCATGTACTAGATGTAAATCAATGTACAAGATACTTGGCTTACCTTCTTCAGATTGAATGACGTGATTATCCCAAATTTTTTCGAACATCGTTCTTTTCGCCATTAAACTCACCTCTATGAATGATAGCATTGCATCGCAGCAATGCGTTCTTTTTATTAATGCTATGATAACATGTCTTTTTTCATAATTCTAAGATATAATAACTATAGCTGTTATAGGCAAATCCTATTAAAGTTTCAAGTTTTATTGATTTTGATAATCTTTCTCAATTAGATCATAGTATCGTTCGTGGTACTTTATCAAATATAAGGAGACAATTACGATGGAATTACGGCAATTAAATTATGCGATTCATATCGCTCAGGAGAAAAACTTTTCACGTGCGGCAGAAAAGCTGCACATCGCTCAGCCATCGCTCAGCCAGCAATTATCCAAGCTAGAGCAGGAGCTGAATGTGATGCTATTTCGTCGAACAACGAACAGCGTTGAGCTCACTGAGGCTGGAGAGGTTTTCGTAGACAAAGCCCAGCATATATTGGATGCTGTGGAGCAGCTTCGTCAAGAAATGGACGATATGGCTCAAATGCGTAAAGGAAAGCTCGTCGTCGGCACGCTTCCTATTACTGGCGCTCATATATTACCACTTGTTCTGCCGCGTTTTGGGGAGCGCTACCCACAAATCGAGGTCGTGTTAGTTGAGGATACAACGGCTAAGCTGGAGCATTTAACAGCAAGTGGCGGTACAGATATTAGTCTGCTAACACTACCGTTAATTGACGCTAATTTGAACTGCGAGCCATATATGGAGGAAGAAATATGCTTGGCAGTGCCACGAAACCACCGTCTTGCTGGCAGTTCGGAACCGATCGACCTAATGGAGCTTAAGGATGAGCCATTTATTGCATTAAAACGTGGTCAAGGCTTTAGAAAAATTACGGTAGAGCTTTGTGAAAGAGCTGGCTTTACGCCGAATATTGTGTTTGAGAGCACGAATATCGAAACTGTTCAAGCTTTAGTTGCTGCTAAGATGGGAATTGCGTTCGTACCAAATATGCTTACGCACTCAAGTCACTCTGACTATAAACCGGCATACTTGCGAATAAAGAGTAATCCAACACGTACGCTCGTAATCGCTTCACGTAAAGGGCGGTATCTGTCGAAGGCTGCCCAAGCATTTATAGTTACGCTGAAGGAAACGATTAATGAAAGTAAGTCGTCTGATAACTAGCGGTTAAATCGGTTTTGACTAATGAAAAGGCTGTCCAGCTCGTTAAGCTACAGTTTCAACTTGTGATTTCTGTAGCTTGCCGGCTGGTCAGCCTATGTTTATTCTCAGTTCTTATTGTGTCACCTTTGTATATAAGCTTGGGCGACGATCTTCAAAAATAGGAATAGTAGATCTCACCTTGCTTACAAGAGCCAAATCAATTTCACCAAACAATATCGTTTCCTCTTCCCCTGCCTCAACGATAATTTCACCCCAAGGATCAATAACCATGGAATGTCCAAAAAACTCGGTCTCCCCACTTACACCCATTCGATTGCACGCAACAACATACATTTGATTTTCAATCGCACGGGCAGTCAGCAATGTTTTCCAATGGTGTAGACGTGGCTTAGGCCATTGAGCTGGGACAAATAAAATTTGTGCACCTTGAAGTGCCAATGAGCGCGTAAGCTCCGGAAAACGAATATCGTAGCAAATGAGCATGCCTGCTTGCACGCCATCGACTTCAAGCAAGCCTAGCTTATCTCCCGCTTGTAAATATTTCTCTTCATCCATTAGTCGGAATAGGTGCAGCTTTGAATAATCGTTAATTAGCTCACCTTTTCGATTAAAAGCAAAAATCGTGTTATAAACGCCATCCCCCTTTTTCTGAGCTATGGAACCGCCGATTATGTTTACTTTATGCTGCTTAGCAAAGCTAGACAGCATAGAGATCGTTTCTTTTCCATTTTCGTCAGCAAGGGTTGAAATTTCTGTTAGCGCATATCCTGTATTCCACATTTCAGGAAACAGAATAACATCTGGTTTATGTTCTACAGAGATTGCCTCTGTTAATTGTTGCATTAATATTTGTTTATTGTGTGCGACATCTCCAACTTTCACATTCATTTGAATAATCGCAAATTTTAACATTTGACTCATTATGCATTGCCTCCTAAACGTCCTAAACACATTTACCATGAAGTTGAACTATTTCCCTTATCATACCTCGTCATGACGTCCTGTCAAGATGGGTATACTAACTCCTGTCAAGTTGCAATGAGCTTTCTCGGCGATAACAAGACGAAACTTTATATATAAGGAGTGACAATGATGCGCAGAACTTTTCGATACACGTTCGTCGTATGTGCAATGATGATTAGTAATTTATTAGGCTTTACTCTGACCTCTTTACCAGCAGTCAATGCTGCCTCTGCATCGGAGCTTTATTATGGGGGCTTAACGAATGAAAGCAAGCTTCAGCAGGAGCAAAGTGCATATAGCCATATTACGCCATCCGAGCAATATCAATTGCCGCAAGCGTTAGATTGGTCAAGCATTCCCGCACACTTTATGGAAGAACAGAATAAACAGCGCAACAATCAGATTCAAGTTTTTGATGTTAAAAAAGGAAGTGTCATACTTTCCGTCGCTAATAATGAAGATTTTCAAGCAGAAGCGACAAAATGGCTTTCTGATATTACAAGCTTAGCACCAGAGATTCAGCCAGATATGGGAGCAACCTATATTATTCGCGTTCCGCTCGTGCCCCATCAAACGGTAAATGTAGGCAATGTAAATTTGACCGCTAAGGAAGTATTTTTGTTCTATTACAGCGATACGGATGATGAACCGCTATTGCTTGTGTTTGATGAAAACAAAAAACCTTACTTCTTCCATATTCACGAAGATGTAACGCCATTTCTCAAAAAGTTAGAGTTACCTCATTAACAAATATTTGGTTCCTGCGTTATGTCGGCCTACTGCTACGAGCAGTTGTTATTATGGATCAACCACTTCATTTCTCTCGCCATCCATGCTACATTAGTTCTATTGGTTGAAAATTAGACATGTAATTATATAGTGTGGATGGTGGAGATAATGACAACTGGGCAACAATTTAAAATTGAGCCAGCAGCTCGAATGACTGAGCTTCCTACTCAATTTTTTTCAACGCTTGTAGCTAAAGCAAATAAGCAAATTGCGATGGGTAAAGACATCATCAATCTGGGACAAGGCAATCCTGATCAGCCTACCCCTCCTCATATTGTAGAAGCGCTGCAAAATTCAGCAAGCAACCCTTTGTATCACAAGTATCCCCCATTTAGCGGTTATCCTTTTTTAAAGGAAGCTGTAGCAAAGCGCTACAAGGAGGATTATGGCGTAGAGCTTGATCCTGCAACAGAGGTTGCGATCTTATTTGGTGGCAAAACAGGGCTTGTAGAGATTAGCCAATGCTTTTTAAACCCTGGCGATATCTGTCTTGTACCTGACCCTGGTTATCCTGATTATTGGTCAGGCGTAGCTCTTGCTGGTGCACAGATGCATTTTATGCCGCTAACTGCGCAGCATCAATACCTACCTCAGTTAAATGAAATTGATTCGGCTGTCGCTGATAAAGCGAAGCTAATGTTCCTCAACTATCCAAATAATCCAACCGGCGCAACGGCAAGTCTTTCCTTTTATGAAGATGTGATCGCCTTTGCTCGTAAGCATAATATCATCATTACAAGTGATTTTGCTTATGGAACGATTGGCTTTGACGGTAAACGTCCAGTTAGCTTTTTACAAGCTGAGGGTGCTAAAGAAGTTGGAATTGAAGTTTATACACTTTCCAAAAGCTATAGCATGGCCGGCTGGCGTGTAGGCTTCGCGCTTGGTAATGCAAAGATTATCGAGCAGATTAATCTTATTCAGGACCATTACTATTGCTCGCTATTTGGTGGTATTCAGGAAGCAGCGGCGCTCGCCTTAACAGGTCCACAGCAATGTACGCAGGAGCTTACTGCTAACTACGAACGTCGACGTAATGCATTGTTTGAAGCACTAGAGGAAATTGGCTGGAAGGCAGAAAAGCCAAGCGGCTCCTTCTTCTGCTGGCTGCCAGTACCAGAAGGCTATACTTCTGCACAATTCGCTGATCTCGTGCTTGAGCAAGCAGGTGTTGTTGTCGCTCCAGGGCACGGCTTTGGTTCAACTGGTGAAGGCTATGTTCGCTTAGGACTATTAACAAGTGAAGAGCGTTTAAAAGAAGCAATTTATCGAATTGGTAAGCTTTCGTTGTTTAAGTAATGTGAAACGGCCCTAAACCAAGGGAATTAGACGCTCGCTTTCTTTACAGCGAGCGTCATTTCATGATATTCTAGTATCAATTGTATAGTAAACGTGTTGAAGGGACCAGTAGGAAGAATTGCTTTGCTCAGAGAGTAAATTCCATCGGCTGAAAGAATTTACCGTAAGCAGCTTACCGAAACCTATCTCTAAGCGGCCGAGTAATCGGACAGTGCCTCTGTTATCGGGCTTTTGAGCTGGGCATTGCTATGTCAACAAAGGTGGTACCGCGGGAGTTAACGACTTTCGTCCTTTATATTAAGGACGAAGGTCTTTTTTATTATTATTTATCACATATCGAAGAATTAGGTGAGTAAGATGGAACGTATTGTAGTAAAAATCGGCAGCAGCTCATTAACCTCTGACCAAGGCGGTTTGCATAAGCAAAATATTCAGTTTTTCGCCTCAGAGCTAGCTAAGCTGCATAAGGAGAACAAGCAGGTGATCCTCGTTACCTCAGGCGCAGTTGCTGCAGGATTTCGTGAGATCGGCTATGAAAGCAAGCCTAAGCTTGTTCATCAGAAGCAGGCTGCTGCAGCCGTTGGTCAAGCGCTGCTTATGCAGGCTTATCAAGAGGCATTTTCTGCGTTCGGAATTGTCACCGCACAAATTTTGCTTACACGTAACGACTTTTCAAACCGTAAGCGAATCAATAATGCACTGATGACAATTGAAGAGTTGCTATCTCAACGTATTATTCCGATCATTAACGAAAATGATACGGTATCAACAGCTGAAATTATATTGAAATTCGGCGACAATGATCATCTATCCTCTCTTGTAGCAACGATGACGAAAGCTAGTAAGCTTGTCATTATTACAGATATGGACGGATTATATACAGCAGATCCGCGTAAAGATCCCGATGCTACGAAAATCGAACGTGTAGCTGAAATTTCTGAGGAGCTTGTGAAGCTTGCAGGTGGTGCTGGCAGTGCAGTTGGAACTGGCGGCATGCGCTCTAAAATCGAGGCCGCTCGAATCGCAATGCGTGGAGGTGTTGCTACCTTTATCGGTCGTGTTCAATATGAGGGCGAGCTGCTATTAGCTGTTCAAGGTGACGGCCGTGGCACATATTTTGATACATCTGAACATTCACTATCGATGAAAAAGCAATGGCTCGGCTTCCACTCTACGCCAGTTGGTGTCATTACCGTCGATCAAGGTGCTACGATAGCATTACATGATAATCATAAAAGCTTGCTGCCTGCTGGCGTCGTTAGCTGTGATGGTGACTTCTATCCAGGTGATGTAGTCGAGGTTGTGTCACCAGAAGGCAAGCTAATCGGTCGTGGTGTTGTAAATTACGCACATTGGCAGCTTAAAGCTACGGCAGGCCTCTCTTCAGAGGAAGTTGAGCGAAGAGTTGATGTGCCAAGAATTGAAGTCATCCATCGTGATGAATGGATAACACTTAGTTAACTGACAAGCTGCACGATGAGGAATTAGATTATGAATCCGATGCAACTTTTGTTGCCAAGAAGTTTCTTATAGCAGTCTACAATAGTTTTAGGAGGAATGAACAATGTCTACTGTATCTGAAGTAAAACAAAAAGCATATCTCGCGAAGCAGGCGGCTGCGATTACGAGCCAGCTGACAACTGATCAAAAAAATGCGGCGCTACTGGCGATGGCTGATGCGCTTATTGCTAACGCAAGTGACATTATCGCGGCTAATAAAATTGATCTAGAAAATGGTCGTCAAAATGGTACTAGCGAGTCTCTACTCGATCGTCTTGCCCTCAATGAATCAAGAATCGCTGGAATTGCCGAAGGCTTACGTCAAATTGTTGAGCTTAACGATCCAGTCGGTGAGCAGCTAGCACAATTTACTCGTCCGAACGGACTTAATATTACGCAAATTCGCGTTCCTCTTGGTGTAATTGGTATGATTTATGAAGCTCGTCCGAATGTAACGGTAGATGCAACAGGACTTTGCCTAAAAACCGGTAATACGGTCGTGCTTAGAGGCGGCTCAGCTGCAATTGCTTCTAACAAAAAAATTGTTGAGGTTATGCGTCAAGCATTGAGTGCAACTGCTCTTCCTGTCGATGCGATTCAATTGATTGAGGATTCGGATCGTGCCTCCGTTAACGAAATGCTTAAAGCAAACGGTTTGCTTGATGTCGTTATACCACGCGGTGGCGCATCCCTTATTCGCACTGTGGTAGAAAATGCAACTGTACCTGTAATCGAAACCGGTGCTGGTATTTGTCATACGTATGTCGATGAAAGTGCTCAGCTGAAAATGGCACAAGACATAGCACTGAATGCGAAGTCTCAACGTCCTTCCGTTTGTAATGCAATGGAAACGTTGCTTGTGCATAAAGACTTCGCTAAACAGCATCTAGCTGATCTACTAGCTCCTCTACAAGGTGCTAATGTGGCGATTCGTGGCTGTGAGAAGACGACTGCTGTTATTGCTGAAGCTTCTGCCGCTACAGATACAGATTATGCAACAGAATACAATGACTATATTCTAAATGTTCGCGTGGTTGATCATATCGAGCAAGCTCTTCAGCATATTGCACAATATGGAACTCAGCATTCCGAATGTATTGTTACAGAGAATGAACAAAACGCAGCATTATTTTTAAGCAGCGTTGATGCAGCAGCCGTCTATCATAACGCCTCCACTCGCTTCACTGATGGCTTTGAATTCGGCTTTGGCGCAGAGATCGGTATTAGTACACAAAAGCTGCATGCTCGAGGACCAATGGGACTTCCTGCATTAACAAGCACGAAATATATTATTAGCGGCAATGGGCAAATTCGCCAATAATGTCGCATGGATAGGGAGGTAAAGCCAGTGAGTACTGACTACAACAGTAATTTAGAGGGTCAACAGCTAATCTTTTACGGTGCGGGCTCGATGGCAGAGGCTATCGTACGTGGACTGCTAGATAAAGATTTAGTAAGCAGTAAACAGATCGCAATGCTAAACCGTAATAATAAGGAGCGTCAACAGCAATTACATTTGCAATATGGCGTTCAAACGTCAATGCAAGGAAAAAGCAATGAGCAATATTTACAAGAAGCTAATATCATCTTTTTAGCGATGAAGCCTAAGGATGCAGCTGCTGCATTACGTGATCTTAAGCCGCTGCTAAATCCATCGCAGCTGATCATTTCGGTTATTGCAGGACTTAGCATTTCAGCTATTCGCAAATTAATTGGCGATGACATGGCAATCGTTCGCACAATGCCTAATACATCTAGCACGATCGGTTTAGGTGTGACTGGTATCAGCTATTCCGAAACGGTGAGTGAACAGCAACGCTTTATTACGGAAATGATGTTTGAAGCTGTTGGTGCAAGTATCGTCGTGGACGAAAGCATGCAGGATGCAGTAACTAGCATCTCTGGCAGTGGTCCGGCTTATATCTATTATATTATGGAAAGCATGATTGCTGGTGCCCTACAAGCTGGCTTTACTCGTGAGCAAGCAGAGTTACTCGTTACGCAAACGGCGCTTGGTGCTGCAACGATGGTTCAACGTACTCAGGAGGATCCTGCTGAGCTTCGTCGCAAAGTAACTTCTCCGAACGGAACGACACAAGCAGCTATCGAGACTATGCAAGCTGGCGGATTGCAAGAAATTATATTAGCGGGAATTAAGCGCTGTGCGGAGCGTGCCGCGGAAATTGGACGTACAATCGAGGAGGACATCTAAGATGAGCATCTGTATCGCAACCTATCGTGCATATGACGACAAGGCAGATTTCAACAAAAAAGCACTTTCCATTGCAGTCGGCTTAACGGTTGGTAGCTGGACTGAGCTACCTGAAGCACAAAAAGCTTCTATGGAAAAGTATCTAGGCAAGGTGCTCTCCATCCAAGTGCATGAGCCTGAAAATGCTGCACCTGGCGAACGCTACGCCGACATTACGATCGGCTATCCTGATATTAACTTCAGCCGTGATATTCCTGCATTGCTTGTTACCATTTTCGGCAAGCTGTCAATGGACGGTAAAATAAAGCTAATCGATATTGAGGTTTCGTCAGAATTTGCTTCGGCATTTCCTGGACCAAAATTCGGTCTGCAAGGCGTTCGTGATCTAGTAGGTGTTCATGATCGCCCACTACTGATGAGTATTTTCAAATCTGTTGTCGGCTATGATCTTGCATCATTACGAGAACAATTTTATCAGCAGGCACTAGGTGGTGTTGATCTCATTAAAGATGATGAGATTTTATTTGAGAACCCACTAACTCCGATCGAAAAGCGAGTTGAGGTCTGTATGGAAGCAGCTCGACAAGCACAGGAAGTAACAGGTCAGAAGCTGCTCTACGCCGTAAACCTAACAGGACCTACAAGCAAGCTAGCACAGCAAGCGAAAAAAGCAATTCAAGCAGGAGCGAATGCCCTTCTGTTCAATACACTAGCTTATGGCTTTGACGTATTACATGAATTAAGCAGCGATCCTGAGATCAATGTTCCTATTGCTTCACATCCAGCTATTGCAGGTGCAATGTATCCTTCACCACACTATGGCATAAGCCCAGCCGTGTTACTTGGTAAGCTTAATCGTCTAGCAGGTGCTGATCTTGTCTTGTTCCCTTCTCCTTATGGCTCTGTCGTAATGCCTAAGGAAGAGAATCTTGCAATCGATGCTGTGCTGAAGGAGCCACTACATCATTTAAAACCAAGCATGCCAGTCCCTTCTGCCGGCATTCATCCTGGAATCGTACCATTAATCATGAAGGATTTCGGTCAAGATGTGGTGGTTAATGCTGGTGGTGGTATCCACGGACATCCGATGGGCACTGCAGCTGGTGGACGAGCATTCCATCAAGCGATTAACGCTTGTCTGCAAGGTGTTCCGCTAGCAGAAGCTGGACAACAAGCTGGCAACGTAGAGCTGGCGAAAGCGATTGAGGCTTGGGGGATTAAGCAATGACGACGGCTAAGAAGAAAATCGTGTTTTGTGATTTTGACGGAACGATAACTGTTAATGACAATATTATCGCGATTATTAAGCATTTCAATCCGGATGGCTGGGAAGAGCTCGTTCAGAAAACGATCTCTACTGAAATCTCTGTCAAAGAAGGTGTCGGCGCATTGTTCCGCCTCCTTCCTACTTCTTTGCAACGTGAGGTGGTTGAGTTTGGCATCAACAATGCGAAAATCCGTGATGGCTTCGCTCAATTTGTCCAGTATTGTAAGCAAGAAGATATTGAGTTCTATGTAACTAGCGGTGGTATCGACTTTTTCGTATATCCGATTCTAAAGCAGTTTAATATTGATCAGGATCATATTTATTGCAATGGCAGTGATTTTTCTGGCGAACACATTGAAATCCTATGGCCAAATAGCTGTGATGATCAATGTCACAATGATTGCGGTATGTGTAAACCAACGGTTATGCGACAATTTCCACCAGAGCAATATGAACGTATTATTATCGGGGATAGCGTAACAGACTTTGAAGGAGCAAAGCTTGCGGATACCGTCTTCTCCCGTTCTCATTTAACAGAAAAATGCCGTCAGCTCGGTATCGCTCATACAGAGTTTGAAAGCTTTTACGATATTATTGAAGCGATGAAACAGAAAGGATAATTTATTATGAGTTTTGATCAAATTCCTTTGCAAGACAAACAAGAGGTTCTTATTAAGCTGCGTGAAATTAAGGATGCATTTGCTGCTCGTAACTGGTTCCCTGGAACAGCTGGTAATCTATCGATCCGCGTTGGTGATTACTCACCGGATCAATTTTACTTCGGGATTACAGCTAGCGGTAAAGACAAATACGTCAACACACCTGAAGACTTTCTCTTTGTCGATCAAGATGCACAGCCAGTTGAAGCTACAAATCAACGCCCTTCTGCCGAAACGCTTGTCCATTGTGAAATCTATCGATTAACAGGCGCAGGTGCCATTTTCCATATTCATTCCGTATTTAGTAATGTCATTTCCGAATATTTCTGGAATCGTCGTTCCATTCCTGTAGATGGTGTGGAGCTAATTAAAGGCTTGAATATTTGGGAAGAAGAATATCAATTAGAGATTCCGATTGTTAACAACTTTGCGCATATTCCATCGATTATCCCTGAAATTACAGAAAGCTTAAATCCGATTGTGCCAGGGATCGTATTGCGTAAGCACGGTGTTTACGCTTGGGGTAAAAATGCGTTCGAAGCAAAACGTCATCTTGAATCGTTTGAGTTTATCTTCGAATATGTGTATCGTTTAGAAATGCTTAAAAAGGGATTGCCTACGGTGTAAACCTCATAAAAATACAATAATGCCAGTGTTGTAATGCCCGCACTCTTCTCTATTTTGTATAGAGCGGAATGTCTAGCAGTAACAATGCTGGCTTTTATTAATGGTATTAACTAATTAGAAATCGTACGGTCAATTGGTATGCCGGATAACCTTAACCCTATGCCACCTCTGATGCCAAGCCTTTCCTTGTATGCGTCGCTCATAAATTTTCATTCTTTCGGGAGTAGCTGCAAAGTAAGGCGTTGGCTTAAGCATAAGCTGCAGCACATCTTCAACCCCATGCGGTGCAGTCAATATTAACCGATCATAATCATCTAGCGAAACACCAAGAGCAGTAACCGTTTCTGGAAACTTAGAGATCGCATCAACTGAACTAGTATACGGTGGAAAATCATTAATCAGATGCATTCTCGCTTGATTTTTCACCGACCAAGGAATGAAAGGATCCAGTTGCTTTAATCTATTCTCTAGCTCCTTCTCTATTGATTCATCCAGCTGTGATGCGTCATAATAGACAACATCTACATCTGATAAGGGAGTCCGTTCACGATATCCGTGCAAGGTATCCCATATTTTATTGCGAACAAAACCAGCGCAAACCCACCAGTCTGGAAGCTCTAATGACTTGGCTTGTCGTATTATCTCCATCATCCACTCGTCCTGCTCAATGAGAGCGATGATATCATTTTCAGTGCGCAATGGTTGCAACTTAATTCTCAGCTCCTTCTCCATTTGTAAACTACTATCAGTATAAAGTAGTTATAGTTTAGCACAGACGCCTTGGAAATTACATTACTCCCCCACTTTAATTCCTCCATAAACTTATCTCTGTTTTCGTATAATTGATGTGCCGAAACCATCTCTTGGAACTTTACGTCTATATACAAAACGGAGTGAAAGGAGAATGATTATGCTAAAAAAGTTTCAATGCTCCTATTTCTACTAATCACACTTATACTCTCCGCCTGTGAAAATAAACCATATGGTCATTACGAGGACAGTAAAATGATCGGAAAGGTTCAGGACATACAACTAGAGGATAATCTTCTTGAGGTCGATATTTCCGAATGGCACAAGCGAGATGTTAGAGGCGGAGTTAATGATTACGGTGTTTCTATCACGTTGCCGATTACAGATGAATTAGTTATTAAGAATGAAGACGGCACATTATCGGAACTATCTTCAATAAAAACAGGACAAAAAGTGTTGATCAATCCGCCTACGGACGATATAGAGGGCGAATACAAAGCCAAAGAGATCATATTGCTCGATATGACCTATGAAGAGAAATATGATCGATTATTGTCCAAAAATAAAGATAACTACCGTACAACTGTGTTTTTGGGAAATACTCCGTCATCAGAGCTTGAAAGTAAGCTGATGGGGCTAGTATCCCATAGCACAATAAACTTCGCAGACTATCCCGAAAATTACGTGGTCAATTACGAGAAAGAACTGGATATTGAAAAATACCCTGTTATGCTTGTATTTGATACGGAAAAGTTAGTCTTCAAAACATACGATGTGGATGAATTGATTGAGTTTTTCAACACTTAACATGAAATGAGGAGCCATTGATAAAAGGCTCCTCTTAGTTATGAACGTTATCGCCCTAAGCACGTTTAATATTAAACGTAAAGCTTAGCTGACCATCGCTCGGTATATGATATTCAGGATATACTGGAGCACCCCAGCTATCATCTCCACCTACACCCATTTGCTTACCTGCTACTGTTACGACAGTATAATGTACATTAGGCAGCTCATAATGATGTAGTGCATTTTCTAGTTCGAAAGCAGTATATGGCGAAATACGGCATTCTACTGGGTTCTCTGCTGGAGATGTAATGACAATCCCCTTGTTCAATTCATTTGTAATCGTAACACGTCTTACACCTGTATGGTTACCAGATTCCTGTGGCACGACATACGGTGCAACATGAGCAGTGGCAGTTGTTTGGAACGTCGTTAGACGAGCACCAAATGCGCGATCGATGTAGTTATCCTCTGGTCCCATTGCATACCAATCCAGCTTGTCGTAATCGGCATCCATCTTAAAGGATAAAGCGAAGGTTGGCAGCGTTGGTAAGCCCTGTGCTCCAAAATACGTTGCTGTAACGGCAATTTCTCCGCCTTCAGTCACTTTATAAGCAACTTTCACTTCAAGCTCGTTGCTAATGCTAAAGTTGTACGTATACGTTACAGTCACACTGTGTGCGTCCTCTTGTACATCAAAGCCCACACATTTGCGAGCAAGGCTTGCCGCAAACCATGCACCACGGTCAAAGCCTTGACCATAGCCTTTATCATTATCTGTCATCGCACGCCAGAATAATACCTGTGGAGATTGAGCAATCATCTCACGACCGTTGTATTTGATCGAGTGCAATGTACCCGCTTGCTTCGAGAAGATAATGCTGAAATCACTGCCGTGAACACCGACATTCACGTCACCTACTGCAACGCGGAATGTTTTAGCAGCAAGAACAACCTCAGCTTTGCTTTCAACAAAGATAAACTGGCCGAATGCAATCTCATGACCTTTCTCAGCCCATAATGCAGACTGAGCAAGCACAAGTGATGCCGTAACCGTATACTCACCCGCACCAATCGTGCTATTCCAAGCAACGGATAGCTGAGCTTGTTCACCAGCTGGTACATCAATAGCTAGCTGCTGCTGCTCAACAACTACTCCCTCATGCGCTAGTGTTACGATTAGCTCATAACCACCAGTGCTCATAAATAAATTATCGTTACGAACAGTTACTGCATCACGAGCAACAGTAAGCTTAACATTTTGGTATAAATGCTTTACTTCCTGCATTTTAGAAGTCACTGTACGATCAGCATAGACGATACCGTTACCGCAGAAATTATTGTCGTTAGGACGATCATCAAAATCGCCACCGTACGCTAGGAATTCTTTACCGTAACGATCCTTCTTCACAAGCATTTGGTCAATATAATCCCAAATGAATCCACCTTGATACATTTCATATTTATCTTCAAGCTCAGTATATTTGTGCATACCGCCAATAGAGTTCCCCATTGCATGCATATACTCACAGCTAATGTAAGGCTTACTTGGGTTATCATTCAGGTACGCTTCAATATCAGCAGGCTTTGCGTACATACGAGATTCCATATCTGTACAATCTGCAAAGCTGCGATCGTAAACAACGCCTTCGTAATGAACTAGACGTGAGCCGTCAGCTGAACGGAAATAGTTAGCGGCATTAAGTAATACCTCACCAACATAAGATTCATTACCAAGCGACCAAATTAATATAGAAGGATGATTTTTATCGCGCTCTAGCATCGAAATCGCACGATCTAATACGATATCATTCCACTCCTGATGATGCAGCGGAATATTCCAGGAAGGCTCAACCGCCCCCATCTTCTGCCAGCTACCATGGGTTTCAAGATTCATTTCATCAATTAGATAAATACCGTACTCGTCACATAGCTCATACCATAGTGATTGGTTCGGATAATGCGAGGTACGAACTGCATTAATATTGCTTTGCTTAATTGTTTTAATATCCCACAGCATATCTTCCTTCGTAATCGCGCGACCACGACGAGGATTAAATTCATGACGGTTTACACCTTTGAAAATAATACGTTTTCCATTTAGGTGCATCACTTTATTAATCATCTCAAAACGGCGGAAACCCACACGCTCATGTAGTACCTCAACAACCTGTCCAGCAGCATTACGAACATAGACATATAAGCTATATAAATTCGGCTCCTCTGCGCTCCAAGGTAAAACCTTTCCTGGCTCTAGCTCAATCGTTGCCTTGCCATTTACACTTTGTACTCCGGAAGCAATGATCCCACCGTCTGCTCCTTGTAATTCAAACTGTAGCTCAGCTTGTGCATCTGCTCGTAAGGAAACGTCGACAGATAGCGTACCATTGCTGTAGCTATCATCTAAACCCGCATGAACAAATAAATCCTGTACATGCACCTCTGGCACAGTATACAAATATACATCCCGGAAAATTCCTGAGAAGCGCCAGAAGTCTTGGTCTTCAAGCCAGCTTCCTGTGCTGCGTTGATAAACCTCAACTGCTAGTCTATTTTCGCCAGGCTGCAAGTAAGGTGTAAGCTCAAATTCAGAAGGTGTAAAGCTGTCTTCACTATAGCCGACAAATTTGCCATTCAACCAAACATAAAATGCCGATTCAACGCCTTGGAACGAAATATATACAGGCTTATTCACCATATTTTCTGGGAGTGAAAAGGGTTTCACATAGCTCCCAACAGGATTATCCTCCATATTTACCTGAGGTGGTCTTAGCTCATGTATACCATCCCATGGGTACATCGTATTCACATATTGCGGATTACCATGGCCTTGAAGCTGAATATGTCCAGGTACCTCAATATAATCCCAGCTGCTTACATCATGCTCTACATTAAAAAACTGTGCAGGACGATCTGCAGGCTTACTGCTATAGCAAAACTTCCAAGAGCCATTTAAGCTATGTCTTAGCTTCATCTCGCCTCTTGTCTTCGCTTCTTCTACTGTTTCATAATATCGATGATCCGAATGCGCCTTAACTCGATTTACGGCGAATACTGTAGGATCCGCTAGCCAATCTAATGATGGTTGAATATTAGTCATTATGCTACCTCCAAATAGGAATTACATATTGGAATTACTTATTGAAATTACAATAATGTAAACCAATAAATTTTTACATTACTCTATAAATACTATAAAAGCCATGCATTGTCTACATAATTGTAGAAAATGCGTGGCTTTCACCTTTATTATTTCACAGAACCTGTCATCCCTGCTACGAAATGCTTCTGCATAAAGAAGAAAACTAATGCAGTTGGAATCGTAGAGATTACAATTGCTGTCATGATCATTCCATAGTCAGGCGAGTATGCTGAGCCTAAAGTGGAGATCAATAAAGGAACGGTTTGATTTTCTGGCGATTGTAATACGATCAATGGCCATAGGTAGTTATTCCAGCTTGACATAAAGGTAATAATCCCTGCTGCTGCGTATGTTGTTTTCATCGTAGGCATAAACACCTTGAAGAACAAACCAATTTCTGTCAATCCATCAATACGTCCTGCTTCAAGAAGATCCTTGGGAAACATCTTCGCATTTTGACGGAAGAAGAAAATTAGAAATGCTGTTACTACAGTCGGTAATACAACCCCAGACAATGTATCAATACCAACAAACGGCACGACATTAGAAATTTTACCGAACATTTGAAACAATGGAATCATAATCGCTGCGAATGGAATCATCATCGAAAGCAGCAAGATCGAGAATACAGCATCTCTTGCTTTACTGCGATAAATTTCGAAACCAAAGCCCGCTAGTGAAGCGATAAGCAGCGATAATAATGTTGTTGAAATAGATACCTTCGCTGAATTAAGCAGCGCATTAGAGATATCCACTGTCTCAAATAAGTTTCTAATATTTTCAAATAGATGTGAGCCAGGTAAAATTCTCCCTTTTGTTACATCTGCTGAAACATTCGTTGAGCTCGTTAACATCCACAAAAACGGGAAAATGGAGATAAACGCGCATACCGATAAAAATACGTACATGCCGACTTTTTTAATATTACTCATTTATCATCACCTGCCAATTTGAACTGCAAGAATGCAAGAATTATTATGATAACTACAATGGAGTAAGATACTGTAGCCGCGTAGCCAAAGTCAGATGAATATTTAAATGATAGATTATAAATATATTGAGAAATCGACAGTGTTGAGTTACCTGGTCCGCCCTTCGTAATGTTCACAACCTCATCAAACAGCTGCAGCGTACCAATTGTCGATGTTATTGACGTAAACAAGATGATCGGCTTAAGCAACGGAATTGTAATTCCAAAGAATTGTCTTGTCGCTGATGCTCCGTCAATACGAGCCGCCTCATAAATTGAGTTATCAATGTTTTGTAAAGAAGATAGATAGAAAATCATATTGTAGCCTGTCCAGCGCCACGTAATTGCAATAATAATTGTAACCTTTGCCCAGAACGGATCTGTAATCCATGCAATCGGAGTTTGAATAAGATGGATATTCATAAGTAGCTTATTAACTAACCCATCAGTAGCAAATAAGTATTTGAAAATAACAGAATAAGCAACCAGAGATGTTACCGCTGGTAAGAAAATTGCTGTACGGAAAAAGCCTTTTAATTTTAATTGACTATTGTTTAGCAAAACAGAAATAAACAACGCAAGAATAATCATAATTGGTACTTGGATAATTAAGTAAATAAATGTGTTTTTAAGTGCAGTGATAAATGTAATATCGCTAAATAAGCGCTTGTAGTTATCAATACCGGTGAATTGTAAATTCATCCCTGTTCCTGATTTAAAGGATAAAAGTAAAGCTTGAAACATCGGATAAAAATAAAATACGAAAATCATGATGACCGCCAAGCTAACAAACAACCAGCCTGTTAGGTTAGACTTCCGTTCAATACTCATGCCCTTCTTCGCTGTACTCACTGTTTTCGCTCCTTTCTTGAACTACAAACAGCGGGCTCCATTGGAGCAGGAGCCCAGTTGTTTGTATGTTATTAGCAGTTTGCTATTAACGAATTTGTGTTTCGGCTTGAGTTTGAGCGTTAGATAGAACAGTTTGTAGATCAGTACCGTTCATGTAGTTTTGAACTTCAACTACTAGAATGTCCTCGATAGCATAAGTATGCATACCGTAGTTTACATTAGGAATTTGCTCTGTCCATGCTGCAAAGTCAGAAATTGTTTTTTGACCGCCGAAGAACTCATCTGCTGCAGAGTATGCTTCACCAGAAGCAGCTGCTTTCAATGTACCAATTGCACCGATATCAGTTACAAGCGTTTGATAGAAGTCAGCGTTAGAACCGAAAGTTTCTTTCAAGAATTCACCTGCAGCTTCTTTACCGTCAACATTCAATACATACCAAGAGCTACCGCCCAAGTTAGATGCATGTACAGAAGATGGTGTGTTAGGTAGAGTTGGGAATGGAACGATTGCCCATTTACCAGATTGCTCAGCTTCTGCTTTTATAGAAGCAGTAATCCAGTTACCTGTAGGAACAGAAGCAACTTCACCGCTGTTGAATGCACCAACGAATTGGCTCCAGTCAGAAACAACTTTAACTACGCCAGCATCCATTAGACGTTTGTAAGTTTCAAGCGCATCAGCAAGTGCTGCATTGTCTGCAAGGTTAGGTGTTGTACCGTCTTCTTTCAAGTACCAAGAACCAGCAGATTGAATCATCATGCGGATAAGACCTAGATCATTAGGGTCTTGAGTAAGCATGTCTTTACCAGTTTTTTCTTTGATTGCTTTAGCAATTTCAATGTATTGATCCCAAGTAATATCTTGTAGATCATCTACACTGTAGCCTGCTTCTTGCAAGTAGTCCGTACGAACATATAGACCAGCTACACCAGAATCGAACGGTACGCCGTATTGTTTGCCATCATAGCTTGTAGGTCCTACTTTGTAATCTGCAAAGTCAGAAGCATTGATGTACTCGTCAAGAGCGAAGAATGCATCTGGATAAGCTTGTAGGAAGCTTTGTGCACGGTAGTCTTCGATTAATACGATGTTTGGTAAGCTTTTTGTTGTACCAGAGTTAAGACCAGCATTTAGCTTTTGGATAATATCAGCTTGTGCATTTTCAACAAGGTTAACAGTTAGGTCAGCATTTTTCTCTGCATATACTGTTTTAGCTCGTTCCATTGCACCAATATTAAATACCTTATCCCAAGCCCATACTGTAATTTCTTGCTTTTTGCCTGCTTCTGGAGCAGCAGTATTACCGCCACCTTCATTAGCAGTGTTTGTGTTGTTGGAGCATGCTGTAAGAAGCATAAAGCTCGCTAGTAACACGGTTAGAAATTTTTTCACATCGTCCAGCCCCTTTTTCTATTTTTGATTTTGAAACTAGCTGAAAGCGTTTGCCAGCTAACGATTTCATTATAGCAAGTAGAATTTACCGCTCGTTAGCAATATCTTTATCCCGATTGGTGTTTTCTATGCTTCCTTAAAGGGGAAAAAACAGATGGAAAGAAGTGACTATTACTTTTTTTATGTTTTGGTAATTTTATTAGGTACGGTAATTGGTATTTTCAATTTAATTCGTGTTCCTTCATCTTTCGCACTATGAATTTCAACGCCATATCCATCTCCATATAGCAGCTCTAAGCGATCGTTCACATTGCGCACTCCAATTCCGGTGAAAAAATGTGAAGGTTTACTGCTTCGCGGTATGCTTTCATTCGAATCAAGCTCGAAGCCAATACCATTATCGACTACCTCGCAAACAAGATTGCTGCCTTCACGGGCTATCATCACGTAAATGTATCCATCATTACGTCCTCTGAAGCCATGGAAAAATGCATTTTCAATAAATGGCTGAATAATGAGCTTTGGTAGCGTATATTGGTAGCATTGCTCATCAACGAAATAATTGACGTTAATATGCTCACCATAGCGAACATGATTAATAAATACGTAGTTTTTCAAATTAACAAGCTCCTGCTCGACGGTGATCGTTTCGCTTGCATTTCCGATTGTATTTTGCAGCAGCTCAATCATCGCATTCATCGTTGCAGTCGCTTTCTCCTTATTCCCTTGCTGTACCAATATTTTTACAGATGCTAATGTATTGTAGAGAAAATGAGGATTAATTTGCATTTGCAGCGCAGACAGCTCAGCGTTCCGCTGCTCCTTTTGTGACTTGATTAGCTCGGCGATATACTCATTTAGCTCGTCCAGCATCAAATTATAAGCCTTTCCGACCTCTCTTACCTCGTAGCTGCCCCCAACGGCAATATAATTACCAAAATTCCGCTTGGTCACGCGCGAAAGCTGACGTGCTAATAAGCTGAGGGAACGCGTAATCCGTCGCGTAATAATAAATACGATAATGAGCGAGATGAATACTATCGCTGCAATAATAAACGTTAACGTTTTCAGATCTAGCATTTGTGATAGAGCTATTCGCTTGTCGATTGTATTAACGAGGTACAAATCATAGGTTGGTAAATATGTAGATAATATTAGATATTGCTTGTCTTGCCACTCTACATTGATGGATTGAACGCCTTGCTCCTCTGCTTGACGAGCGTATTGCAGCAGATCAACCTCCTCAGTGCCAAGCTTAGCACCAATATTGGAGGACACGACGGTACCGCTGCTATTTATTAGTAATACATCATTGCCTTCACTAGTAAAGCCAGCATAATTTTTTCTGAATTCTGATTCTTTAATGGCAAAGTAAATAATGCCATATTGCTGCCCGCTAACTTGCTCATGCAGCGCTTTAGATGCCACAATTACCGCCTGCTCATTGTTTTGTCCATTCAATGTATCCTTATCGATATGATAATGCAGCTTTCGCGGCTGCTCCACTGTACGCTTTGTAATGATATGCTCATTCAAGCCCTGGTACGTTGGTGGCCAAAAGGTTGTATCGGTTGCATGACGATTCCCGTTATTGCCAACGATAATTAACGCAATCGGGTAAGAGGCAACTGTAGATTGAATTCTTCGCATCTCCTGCGTCACTTTGTAATGACTCTTTAAATCTTCAATCGTATTGCTAAAGCCATGGGTGAGAAATCGCTTAATTTCTCCGCTTGTCATTGCATCACTTGCAGTCATCGACACGGCATAGTTCATCGCTTCGGCACTTGCTTGAATCTGCGTCATAATTTTTCCGTTAGTTATACTAAATGTGTCGATAAACAATCGCTCGGATATCGAAACCATCACAAACCAGGTCAATACTGCGACAGTAATAATACTGACAAGTGTAATCGTGAACATTTTTATAAATAAGTTATTGTATTTGAGCTTTTCCGAAATCCACTTGGTTTTCAACGGCTACACTCCCTTCATGCATTATTTTATATAGCTTTTACGATATTGGCTTGGTGATACTCCTTTAAGCTTTTTGAAGACCTTGGTGAAATAGCTGTGGTCGGAATAACCAACCTGCACACTTATATCAGCGATCGCTTGATCCGTCTTCTGTAATAGCTCAGCTGCCTTATCCACACGTACACGATTCAAATATTCACTAAACCCTTCTGCATGATGAGAGGAAAAAAAGCTCGATAGATAAGATGGGTTAAAATGAAAATGGCTCGCCACATCACTAAGATTAATCGGTTCCATATAATGCTGATGAATATATTCGATGATCATCGTTAGGTTAGCGTTGGTGTGAGTCTGCCTGCTGCTCGCAATCACTTCATTGACCTCATCGATAAATCGGTGCATCTGCTCGCTTACAACTGTAATATGAGTCGATTCGTTAATGCTGCGGAAGTAATGATACTTATTAGCCTCCAAGCTCTTTGTATTCATTTCTAGCTTACTTAGCATAACGATCAAGTTAAAAATAATATTGCCAAGCAGTGACTTGAAGGCAAATACATCGAGCGCATAATAGGTTGATGCCGTCTCCATATAAAAATCAATCATGCCAATGGCTTCCTCTAGCTTACGCTGCTGCAGTAGCTCCATAAACTGGCTCATATTGAAGCTTGGCTCTGCTTCCATTAGCTTAGGAAGCTCTTCTAGAATTATAAGAGTTCGCTCCTCTGGTAAAAAATATCGATAAGCGACAAGCTTAATAAAGTGCTGATATTGCATATGCAGTTCATTTAAGTCACTAAAGTAATCTCCTAATGCCCATGTAAGCCGTCCCTCTCTCCAACGGGCGGAATTAGCGATGGCGCGAATCGCCGGAATGACGGTTGTCCACTGCTGCATATTACTATTTAGCAAAACGGCAACGGTATGCTCCTCAGTAGGCAATAGATAATAGCTAAGCTGCTCGCTAAACGGTGCAAATGTTTCCTCTAATCTTTGCAGCAGCTGCTCTTTAAGTTGAGTTCCACCTAATTTTAGATCAGCACCAAAAATGCGGAAGCTTGTATATGAGAAAAGTGTATCAGCGTTCTCGACACTATCCGCATAACCAGACATTAATCGATCTAACAGCATATGTATGTTCGGCTGCTGTTGGTCAGTTGCCCCAACTAGTCGCAAGGAAGGGATACGTTTTACTGTACGTTTTAATATGGATAGCAAATGATCAGCTTCAAGCTTCGGCTTCAAAATATAATCAGCTACCCCTTTTTGAAACGTATCGCGGACGTAGTTAAACTCACTAAAGCTGCTCAGTATTATAATTTCGATCTCTGGATAACGTTCCTTAACGATACTTGTCAGCTCTACACCATCCATCTGCGGCATAACGATATCCGTAATGACAATATGCGGCTGGACCTGAGCAATTAGCTTTAATGCTTCCTGCCCATTCGACGCCTCGCCAACGATCGTAAATCCCTCTTGCTCCCATTGCAGCAAATGCTTAATACCTTGACGTACAAGCACCTCATCATCGACAATAACCACCTTGCACAATGCTTCCATGATGATCCTCCTCACCATTATTTTTAACGAATTGGTACCAAAAAAAGCCACAACCACGAAAAGGGTTATGGCTTTACATTATTTAAGGCAAATTCTCCATCGGTTTCGCCCTACCTCTCGAAACAGTCACCACTCTTTAGTAGCTCCACTTACAAATTTGTTTGTACACAGCAGATTGTTCATTCATCTCTCAAGTGAGAGTTATATCATTCACCTAAAAAAGATCCAACAATCGTTCTTTGCCTTCTGCTGTTACATTCATCTCATATTATTATCCCAATATTATTGTATACATTAATTTCAGCCGCAATATACTTAACATCATTCATTTTCATATCTGTTCATTTTATACGCTGGGTCGTATATTAAACTTACATAGATGTGTAACAGTAAGCCTTTATTATAACCTATATTTTAGAATAAAGCAATTAATATTTATAACGTGACCACATTCACTCCATATTCAGTCGCTCGTCACGCACTTTTATCGTTGAATACTCCTTGAAAAAAAGATCCACCACTTCAACATCATCTACTCTTAATAAAGCGTACGGTGCTTCACCATATTGCACATTGCGATTGTCGACATAAGCATATTCTACATTGAGTAATGACGGATTACCATACAAATGTAAAAGCTCTACAGATTGATTTGCTCCTGCAACTAATAATACATAAAAAGTATCGTTTACGTTGAAATAATATTGCCCTTCTTCTCTAGCAGCAATATACTGATTGATTTGCCCTTGAATCTCACTATCTGTAACCATATCTGGTTCAATTTCCTCGTAAGGTATTAGCTCTGGCGGAAGCGCTTCGTTATTTACATTAAATTGTGAATGGCTCGAGACTGTCCAAATATCGTTGTAGTTGTACCATTTTCGCAGCTCTAACAAATATGTTAGCCCTTCTTCTGTGCCAACGACCACTTTTCGTGGGTTATACGTGCCGTCGACTGTGTCGATGTAGCTTACCGTTTGTCCTAACTTTTCAGTCATGTATTGTTTTATGACCACTTCATAATTTTTTAATGACTCATTTTTCGCAAGCTCTTGTATATCTTCTACACTGTACACAAGTGAATTTGAAGTGATTATTTTATATTTTTCTAATTCATCTAGATTAATAAAACCCATTGTATTTGGGCTATTATCTTTGTCTGTACATGCAATGATCACACATACTGCAGCTAATACAACGATAGTTAATAATTTCCTCAAGGATACCCCTCGCTTTATATGAGATTATGCATCTACTATATAACAACGAGAACTATCATCGTTTTGTTGCGATTTACGAGAAAGAAGCCAGCTCTACAATGAGCTGGCTCGAAATTTTACTAATTATTTAACATACGAAGTAGCATTGTAATTGCTTCCGCTCTAGTCGCTGTTGCATTAGGATCAAATAGATTATTGCCCTTTCCTTTTACGATACCATGCTGAACAGCAATTGTAATCGAAGATTTTGCCCAGATTGGAATATCGTCATCATCTGCAAATGCGGTTTCATCACCATCTTCTGTGGAACCGCTCAGCTTAAGCGCCTTGACGATTAGCGTAACCATTTCCGCACGAGTAATTTCAGCTTGCGGTCTGAAGCTGCCATCACTATAGCCGTTTACAATGCCCATTTCCATAGCTACAGCAATTGCATCCTGTGCCCAGCTGCTAATTTCCTCCCCATCTGTAAATTGCGCTGCATGAGTTGCTTGCAGCTTAGGCTGTAACGCACGCATTAGCATCACCACAAACTCTTGACGATTAACAACTGCATTCGGCCGTACTGTTTGATCGCCATATCCGGTAATAATACCTTTCTCCGCTGCTTGCTTAATGGCATTTTCTGCCCAATGTCCACCTACATCAGTGAAGCTTACAACAGGCTGCTCAGTTTCAGAGGTAGGAGCTTCAGTATCTTCTCCGTTGCTTGGAGGTGTTGGAGTAGGTTCAGGACCAGTTGCTCCAGTATCTTCACCAGTATCACCGCTTCCATCGCCACTACCGCTGCCTCCGCCATTGCCGTTTCCACTTCCACCACCGCTGGAGATTTGGCCACTAATCGTGATGAGAAAACTTCCTACAACGCCCGATTCGTCTGCTGCAGTTGCGTTAACTTTCACCCTTCCATCCCTTTTCGCTACTAGCAAACCGCTATCATTAATGCTCGCTTTATCTGTTAAGCTGACTCCATCAGCGTCATGTACTGACCATGTCACAGCTTTATTATGGGCATTATTAGGTAATACTGAAGCTGTTAGTTGCAGCGAACCACCTTTCACTCTAATCGTGGTAGCATTTCCTGCACTACTCACAGTGATGGATTCAACCTTTACCTCAATAGGATCAGGTTTTTCTGTTTGTCCGCTAATCGTAATGAGCTTGCTGCCGTATACGCCAGAGCCATCAATGGCCGTAGCAATGACTTGAATTTCTCCATCCTTTAACGCAGTTAGCAGTCCACTTTCATCGATCGACGCTTTATCAGTTTCACTAATTCCGTCCGCCTCAACAACTGACCAGACAATTTCCTTGTTATCTGCATCTTCTGGAACAATGATCGCTTCCATTTGCAATGTGCCGCCCTTTTCTGTAATGGCTGAGCTATTGTCAGCAGCCCGTACTTCAATTGCTGTAACAAGGGTTTCTTGTTCCTCGCCAAATACAGAATATGTCCATTGCTCTTGCCAGCTCATATTGATTTGCTTATTCACACTGTCTAAATGGAGTGGCAACCAAATATAACGTGAATCCTTTAGATTACTTGGAATCCAGCGGTCTGCCATAAAAATGTATTTATCCTTCACTAATTCTCCACTAGCGTTGCGATATGGCAAGACGAAGGTGCTTTGACTTCCATGTGTTGTTCCATTTACGTCATCGATAAACGGATCACCCTGTGATACCCAAGGTCCAAACATTGTCGGTGCTGTATGATATTCCGCACGATTCGGATTCCAGCCTGTTAGTCCTGAAGTAATCATATAATATGTCCCTTCCTGCTTAAAGACCGCAGGTGCCTCCCGCCAAGCTTTATGCGCCTTAACCCAGTGTTCGCCTTCTACTGAATCACCTTGTTCATTGGTCGCTGGGCCTGTATAGTCCTCATTTAGCATTAAGATGATCATTGTGCTGTTTTCTTCAGAAGAATAAATTAAATACGCAGGATCAAACGTGCTCGAATCTCCATCATCATCAACAAACAGCGTCATATCTCGCAGCATACCGTCATTTCCATCAGATGAACCGTCATTAGGCATCCTGATCGTATCGATATACTTAAATGGTCCGTTTGGTGAATCACTAACTGCAACTCCGCCTTCAGCTGTCCAATATGAACCTGCTTTTGGTCCATCATGATGCCACCACATGACATAGTTATCATTTTTCTCGTTATAGATCACCTTCGGTCGTTCAGCGACTTTATCCCAGTTGAAATCACGATACATCGCTTGCTTCTGCTCGTTCGTATATCCATCATATAGTGCATTAAGCTCGGCAATTCTTTCGGAAGAATTATGCTTTTTCAACGTCTCATATGGAGCCTTTAACGTACCCGTATAGTAACCATTACGATCAGTTATCTCCGGCAATGCTTGATACGACTCATAGCTGAATGGTTCACCATAGCCAATATATTCCTGAGAATCCTCAGATAAATACAATGGTTGATCCTCATCTGGCAATTCATCTGCTCCGAAGCGGACATTATTGAATACCGGCAACACGATTCCTTCGTTCTTCCAATTATAAAGATCGGTAGATGAATACGCATGAATGCCCGTCATCGATACTGCGCCGCCTACTAAGTTATTCTCTGTTTTATCTTCACCGTACCAATAGTAGGTTTTGCTCTTCTCGTCAAATAATATGCCGCCACCATGAGCTTGAATCGGCATACCATCCGTATCTACCCAAATCTCACCATTCCGAATTGAAGAAATATTTCCGTAATTGGAGTACGATTCATAAAGCTTAATTAGCTTATCGTAATAATAGTCTATCGATTCTCTAGTTATGAGGGACAATTCATTTTGAGCTGGCAGCTCATTCAGTGCTTCGTTAATTAGCGCTTGAATCTGCTCCCCTCTTGAATCTCGATATTCGACAAGGTTCTCATATACTGCTTCGATCTCACCACTATCGGCTTCATCAACCTCCATCTCATACACCGCCAATTCTCCAATCGATAGTGTCGTTGCATTGCCTCCTGTCGTAAACGCTTGGATAGCGATGTAACGAGCATCTTGCGATGTAAATGTTGCAGTTTGGTCATTACTATCATTCGTATCAAAGAAGCCTGTTGCAGTAAGCTCAAAATATTGCTGCAGCTCAGCTTGACTGCCTGTTAACGTAACACCGCTTAAATCTTCTGTGCTACTGTAGATTTTGAATTTCGCAATCCGACCGTTAGTCATATCTTGTCTTGGTGTGTACACGATTTTCCCGATATCTTCTCGAACTTTAGTTAGATCGAGCACAACATAATCACCTGACTGATAACGATAACCAGAGCCTTGCCAGTTTGTTTCATAGAAGCTATTTCGATTCCCATCCAGCATATTGGACGCTTGCGTTGATGAATATGCTAGTGGAGCGAATTTAACTGCCACATCTTTAATTCGGATACTATTTTGCCTTAACAGATCAAGCTCTTCATTAATGCTTGCTAGGATACGATTTACCTCTTCCTGTGTCGTTACATCAGAAGCAAGCAGTTCATTTCCTTCTAATACAAGATTCTGTAATTGCTCTAAATATTCTTCATCTCTCGTATAGCTTTCAATAAAGCTCTCGGAATCACTAATCGCTTGCTCAAGCTCTGATTTATCAACTGTAAATTGTACATTTCTATACAATGTAATCTCAGCAGCGGAACCAAACTGATAGCCAGAATCACTTTGTGATGCCAATGCCGTAAATCGAATATGACTAGCATCGACAGCATTAAATGAAGCACTTTTCGTTAGTTTATTCGCATCCCAATGTCCTTCTGCTACCTTGACATAATCTGTACCGTCCTCACTGACTTCAATCATAAACTGTGTAATGGTACCGTTTGTATCCTTATCCTGCCTTGGTACATATTCCAGCTTATAGACGCCGCGATACTGCTTACCTAAATCGTACGTAATGGAATGTGGCAACGGACTATAATCATTGCCCCAGCTCGTATGCCACATCGTGCTGGTGGATCCGTCAATTGTCAATTCTGGTCCCTCACCTGTGTGGGAGCTTGTCGCTATGGCGGTTATTCCATCCTTAGGTATTGCTCCAGTAGAAAACTGTGAGAACTGTCTATTAATTTGCACATAAGCCTCTGTCATTGCCAGATTATCCTGTTGTAAAGCAATCTCTGCATCTGCAATCAAAGCTTCTATCTCCCCATATTCAGGATCATCATGATCAAGCTGCAGAAGATGGTTTTCCATTTGCGCTTTCAAGCTAGAAAGTAAATGTAATGCGTTCACATCCTTAATAATAAATGTTGTAATAGAACGAGCTTCAACCTCAGCAGTCAGCTTATCTTCAGTAGCTGTTGCTGTTGAGTGCTGTAAATTTTTGTTTTGTGAAGTGGTGTACACATCAACATCACTGCCCAAGCCAGCGAATTTCGAAATGTCAAAATCTAATTGCACCGCGCTGCTATCTGGATTGCGATAGACGATGACTACTTCTCCCTTTTCAGGGCTATATGCTGTTAATGTACGACCTTCATTATCATCGTTTTCAAAGAAACGAGAGCCTTCAGGTATAAATTTGCTGAATTGTGCCATCGCATAATATTTTTTTGTGTAATACCACTGCTCTGTGTCAAAATCAGCGTGAATTAGCCCCCAGTTCATATTTTCTTGATCGGGCAGCATATTTTTCTCGCTTTCTATCGCTTGCCAAAGCACCCAAGCTTGTGGCTCAAACCATTTGATATCGACCATAATTTGATCTGCTAGCGCTAACGCAGGCGTAATACTGTTATGGTCATGGGCAACTCCGCTCGGCCCTAGATCAACCTCTGACATCCATAGCTTTTTATTTTCTTGTTCGGCAAGCTGACGAACCTCAACTCGCTTATTGCCACCATAAGCATGCACATTCATTTGATCGATAACTGACTTCGTATCGTCGGTATATTGACTCCAATTCGTAAGGAATGTGTCGATGACCGACTCTTCCATTGCAGATATTCTCACTTCATCTCGTAACCCATAACGCTCTAGCGCCTGACTTGCCTCCCAAATTATCCATGATTGCTTAGATGGGCTCCAGTGAGAACCTTCTTGTCTGCCACCAGCCCGCCAATAATTCGTATTCGGCTCATTGATTGGAGATAATGTATCGAATACAAGATCATGCTCTTCCTTGTAATACTGAACGACCTCTGCCAAATAATTTGCGAAATCTGTAAAGTGTTCATCCTTCAAATTCGTTTCTGTAGCATTGGTATGTCCAGATGTATAACCGCTATGTGTCATGTAATATGGTGCAGAGTTTGAGAAAGCTTCAGCGATCAACCTGGAGTTTCTCTCCTCTAAGCGTTCCCTCGCTTCTAACAACCACCAACGCTGATTGGCGTCCGGATTTTCATTAAAATTAAAGATAATGTTACCGGTTTCATCAAAACCGGTAGAAAAGCCTGGTACCGCACCGCCTTGTCGCATGTACGGCGTATGATTCGGGTCATCACCGCCACCAATGTTATACCGAGCGATATTATAATTGAGCCCGTCTTCGCTATACAGCGCATCTACCAAACTCTCTTTTGCTTGTACATCTTCCCAGCCGCCTGTTACATTACCAAACCAAGCAAGCGCAGTTCCCCAGCCATCCCAATGCTTCTTCATCTTCTCAGGATTAAGTGCAATTGTTTTTGTAATAGAAGCTGCCTCTGTATGTGGTGGTATACCAGCAAACGCTGAACCGACTAATGTTAATGATAATCCTGATACTAACAGTTTTTTTGCTAATTTATGCTTTACCATGTCCTTCCTCCTTCTACAGTATGTTATTGATGCTCTACGTGATAATAAATTAACAATCTCCTAGTAGAAAATCCAAAATTATGTAGTTGATAACGCTTACATGTTAACATATCGGTTTCTTTTATCGTTATGACGTTATTTATCTGTATTCGCATTTTCATTATATCCTTGCAAACACTTACATTTATATTATTGTTCAAATTTGTAATTTCTTTGGAAATTGGTAATAATTTCAGCTTAAAACGCAAAAAACCTTTAAGACTTGGAAAAGGAAAGATCATTTCCTTTCCCTAAGCACCTAAAGGTTTTTATTATAAAAATGATTGCGATAATGTTTTAATTCCTCAGCATTTGTTACTCGATGCCGTGCCCAATCAATCAAAATTCGATCGATATAACGGAAGCTTAGCTTTCCTGCAAATACTGCTTCCTTCAAGGCAAGCGTAATAATTTCCTCTGAGTAATGATCTTGATTGAACCAAGCATTGATCGTTTCATACTCCATCGGAGAAAGAGGTCTGCCGAACTCCTGCTCAAACCTGTGAAACAAGCTTGAAACATCATCCTGCTGCTTAATGGCTTCCAGCTTTCGACGATCGGCTTGTTTATTTTCACGAAGCTGTCCAGCATACCATGTCGTTGCTTTTAGCATCCAGCCCGACCAATTATATCGCTCGACGATTAAGCCATTGATCGTATCTTGATCAATACTTAAAAATCCACCATTTAACAGCTGCTGCAGCCACTTCGTTACTTGAGCGAGCTCTGCTCCCATTGTCTCTGCAAGCTGCTCAGGAGTAGGGAATGCATGCTGCTGGGCGGTAGAAAACTGCATAATTTGCAGCATTAACATCACTTGTTCATGAGATAAGCCAAGTGCGCGATAGCTCTTTAGCAGCAAAGAATGAACATAGATGCCACCTTCACTATGCATTACCTGCATACCATGTGCATATGCCTTCCATAAATGATCGCTCACCTAAGCCCTCCCCCTTTGAAAAGTAGATTACTTCACAAGACGATAGGTATCACGTGCAATGACAAGCTCCTCATTGGTAGGAACAACCATCACGGTTACTTTTGAATTTGGTGTAGAAATTACTCGCGGCTCTTTGCTGCGAACTTTATTTAATTCTGGATCAAGCTCAATCCCTAGGAAGGTTAAGCCTTCACATACCGCTTGACGTAGTACAATAGAGTTCTCACCAACACCTGCTGTAAATACCATCACATCAAGTCCATTCATTGCCGCAGCATAGCTACCGATATACTTTTTCACGCGGTATACGTACATATCAAATGCAAGCTTAGCATTCTCATTCGTTTCCATAGCGTCAGTAATTTCACGCATATCAGAGCTTAAGCCAGAAACTGCAAGCAAGCCGCTATGCTTGTTCAGCATAGAGTTTACTTCGTTTAAAGTTAACTCTTCTTTATTCATTACATAAGGAACGATCGCTGGGTCTAGGTCACCAGAACGTGTACCCATCATTAAACCTTCAAGCGGAGTCATACCCATGCTTGTATCAAAGGATTTACCATCCAAAATCGCCGTCAGACTACCACCGTTACCGATGTGGCAAGTAATCATTTTTAGCGAGCTTAGCTCTTTTCCAAGCTCTTTAGCAGCTGTTTCACTTACATATGCATGTGATGTACCATGGAAGCCATAACGACGAACCTTATGTTTTTTGTACAATGTTTTAGGAATTGCATACAAATAAGACGATTTTGGCATCGTTTGATGGAATGCAGTGTCAAATACAACGACCTGCGGAACATCTGGAAGATTCGCTTCAACAGCCAAAATCCCCATCATATGCGCTGGATTATGCAATGGTGCAAGCTCAAATAGTCGTCTAATTTCATTCTTAACTTCACTCGTTACGACTGCTGAGTTTTTAAATGTTTCCCCACCATGGACGATACGATGACCAACTGCATCGATTTCGCTCATTGTTTTTACTACACCGTGCTTATCATGAGTTAACATCTCGATCACAGATTTAACACCTGCAACATGATCTAGAATTTCTTTAACCTCAACGACTTCATCCTTGCCAGTTGGCTCATGTGTAACGATTGAAGAATCCATACCAATTCGTTCTACACGGCCGCTAGCAAGCACGCTTTCATCGCTCATATCAAAAAGCTGGTATTTGATTGACGAGCTACCAGCGTTAATAACAAGTATCTTCATTTAAATTCGATCTCCATCCGTATCATATTTGAAAAAGCCTGCGCCTGTCTTTACACCAAGTTGCCCTGCGCGCACCATTTTTTTAAGTACAAAGGAAGGACGATATTTCAGTTCCCCGTATTCACGGAACATATTCTCAAGCGCAGCTTGTACGGAATCCAATCCGAAATGATCAGCCATTTGGAATGGGCCGTATTTGAAGGAATATCCGTTACGCATCGCTTGGTCGATATCCTCTGCAGTTGCAACCCCTTCTTCTAGTACATGGAGCGCTTCATTAATAAACAGGCAAATTAAACGTGTAGTAACAAAGCCTGGCGATTCAAATACCATAACCGCTTTTTTCTGTATAACATCGGCGAAGTTTTTCATCGCTTCTACTGTTTCTTCAGAAGTTTTCAAGCCGCGAACAACCTCAACAATGTTAATCGTTGCTACTGGATGAATAAAGTGCATACCGATCACGCGCTCAGGTGAACGTGTTGCACTTGCAATTTCAGTTAAGCTAAGTGAAGAGGTATTACTTGCCAAAATCGTTGATGGCGCAGTAATTTGGTCCAATTGCTTGAAGATTGCTCTCTTGTCCTCAAGCTCTTCATTAATGGACTCAATAATTAGCTCACATTGTGCTAATTGCTCGATATCCGTTACAGAATGAATACGAGACAGAATTAATTTTTTCTCTGATGAAGTAATTGCCCATTTCTCTATTTGTTTATCTAAGCTTACTTCAATCATATGCTTCGCATGCTCTAGGCGATCAGCGGAGCTTTCCATAATGTAAACATCGAGGCTGTTTTTAGCAAGCATTTCTGCTATACCTTGCCCCATTGTTCCTACTCCAACAACTCCAACTTTCTTAATCATAGGTATTAGTTTCTCCCTTGGTTTGTAGTCAATATTATTATACCTGTTTTTAAGATATTTTGTAGAGAAGGTAAGCGCTATTCTGCAAATTGTTACAAAATTATCTTATTTTCAAGCGGTTTCTTCATAAGATTACGAAAGTTGTCACCATTAATGAATTCCTCATCTAGCAAAATAGGCAAAGCCTGTTCAAAAATTCCAACATAATGGAGCAAATGATTTTTCGTTTTCTCTAGACATTCATTCAATACTTCGTTACTAATGACACTCCAACGATCCGCTGTCATCATATTACTATTAATGATACCTTGACTCGTTAATCCGCATTCCACCATCGTTTTAACAATGTTTAACGCTTGGTCGAAGTCACCTTTTGAGCCTGTGCTGCGCTCACCATAGAAGATTTCCTCAGCTACCGCTCCACCTAATGTGACCATTATTTTATGCTCTAATTCAGTTTTTGTATACAGATATTTATCTGCAAGCGGTGTATGACGTACAAACCCAAGCGCTCCGCCACGAGGAGCAAGCACAACCTGTGCTACTGAGCCAGGTGTTGTCACTTCTGCCATAATCGCATGCCCTAATTCATGACGCGCGACGCGTACTTTATCTTCTTTCGTTGCTTCACGATTATTCTTCTCACCTAATAACACTTTATCGATTGCATTTTGAATATGCTCCTGCTCAATGAGCTCCCTGCCTTCACGCATGGCATAAATCGCTGCTTCATTCATAACCGCTTCAAGCTGTGCACCTGAAAATTGATACGTATCCTTCGCTAGCTCGTCAAAATTAATATTGTCAGCTAAGTTTTTATTTGCTGCATGCAGCTTCAGAATATGCTTTCGAGATTGCTTATCTGGCAGCGCCACCTCAATATGACGGTCAAAGCGTCCTGGACGCAGCAATGCTTCATCCAAAATATCTTTACGGTTTGTAGCCGCAATTAACAAAATATGAACCTCGGCATTATGATAAATACCGTCCAGCTCTGTTAACAGCTGATTAAGCGTCTGGTCATATTCTCGCTGCTGTCCGCCATCACGTTTACCACCGATGACATCAATTTCATCAATAAAAATAATTGCACTTTTTTTGCCTGCTGCTTTTGCCTGTGAACGAGCTTTGTTAAAGAGCTCACGAATACGGTTCGCACCAGTACCTACATACATTTCTACAAATTCACTACCTGATGCCGCAACAAATGCGCTATCTGTGTAATTAGCTGCCGCTTTAGCAAGCAAAGTCTTACCTGTCCCTGGAGGCCCTGTAAGCAATATACCCTTCAGTATACGAATACCACGTTTAGCTACCATCTCACGGTTAACGAGAAAATCAAGTGCCTCCTGCAGCTCTTGCTTTACATGCTCCTGTCCCCCAACCTCATCAAAGGTAATCGGCTGGATTACATTCTGCCCTTTATTTTTTAAACTAGCTAGCCCAACTGTCGCTCGATTGTTGCTAGTTACATAAAACAACATCGTACCAAGTACCAATGCTAGTACGGCTGCACCGATATGAACAAAATAGCCAAGTACAAAAATAATGACTGCCGCGATTGAGCCTAGTATGATTTCATTTCTATAATTTCGCATTTTGCCATACCTCCATCTTACCGCCTTCAAGCGGCAGCATTTTATCAAAACGCTGACCATCCTTATGCAACGTAATGTATACATATTGCTCGTCAATCTCTGTAACAGCTTCTACGCCTTCATATTGCTGTTCAATACTGTTCATTAGCTCAGGCAGTTCGGAGTAATTACCGTTAGCCATAATTTCTGCAACTGCAAACAATTGCTTGCGCCAAATAGTTTGCAGCTCCTTCTGCTGATCATTGCTGTCACTATCACTTGCCAATTGCAGGACATACTGGCTATTATTCAGCTCATGCTCGTCCATAATCTCGGTTAGCTCACTAATCGCATGCTGTAATTGATTGTCCTGCTCTACCTGTAATGTTAAATGGTACACACCATCCTGCTTTTTTATCGGTGAAGTGATTTGTGAATATTTTAAGCTTGCTAGCTGCTGCTCAAGTGGCTTTTGCTTTGCAATATATTGGTATCCTAAGCTCACTGCTGCTAGCAGTAGCACGACTATAACAAATGTGATAACAATCGGTTTTAGCTTCATATCTTTCATAGCAGCATCTCCTCTAAATTTTATTATTTATTAAAACTAATACATGAATATATCAGTTTGTATATCAGTTCAGTATATCAGTTCAGTATATCAATTAGTATATCATATATTGATATCAAGATTAACCGTATAAAAAAAGGAAGAGAGCAGAAATACTCAGCAATGTTTAAAAATTAAACCATTTATGTCGTTGAGAATGGTAATTCGAATGGTTCGTTAGTGGAGTTTTCCTCGCTGCGGGGAAGAAAGCTTTAGAGTGGTGGCATCGCTCCGGACATAGTAAACTCTTGGTTTTCGCTGCGCTGCGGACTTAGTAAACTTCAGGGTTATTGCAGCGCTTCGGACTTAGTAAACTTCAGGGTTATTGCAGCGCTTCGGACTTAGTAATCTTCAGGTTATTGCAGCGCTTCGGACTTAGTAAACTTCAGGTTATTGCAGCGCTTCGGACTTAGTAAACTTCAGGTTATTGCAGCGCTGCGGTCAAAGTAAGCTCTTTCGGAGGCTTTTTAAATCCTGCTGCTTCTTTTGAGTTTTCTTAGGAAGCAGCAGGACTTAAAGGCCTCTCACTTTGTTCTCCAGAGCTTACTTTGTCCTCCGCTGTCGTTTGGTTTACTAGTCCTTCGCTGTTGTTTGGTTTACTAGTGCTTGCTGATGCATGGAGGTTAGTTTTCCTTGTTGTGGCGGCAAGGTTGGGTGTTTTCCTCGCTTGGGTAAAGGAAACATTGTGTGGGGGCAGCGCTTCGGACATAGTTAGCTCTTTCGGAGGCTTTTTAAATCCTGCTGCTTCTTTTGAGTTTCTTAGGAAGCAGCAGGACTTAAAGGCCTCTCACTTTGTTCTCCAGAGCTTACTTTGTCCTCCGCTGTCGTTTGGTTTACTAGTCCTTGCTGATGCATGGAGGTTAGTTTTCCTTGTTGTGGCGGCAAGGTTGGG